>Ga0315912_10000214_pt1 | contig 123522 bp, 99 predicted proteins | sample VfabasoilMG_FD_204469 | JGI IMG/M metagenome (GOLD analysis project Ga0315912, IMG submission 204469) | Garden soil microbial communities collected in Santa Monica, California, United States - V. faba soil | ecosystem: Environmental > Terrestrial > Soil > Garden | place: USA: California... | reverse complement strand
GGCGAACCGTACTGCCTCACCCTGGAGGCGATCCTCCTCGGCGCCGTCGAATCGGCGACCGCGATCACGCCGGTGACGCTCGACGGGCGTGACCCGTCCTGCGCCGACATGATCCCGCCGGAATAGCCGGAAAATCCGCGCTGCGAAAACCCCGCCGCCTCGGAATTGGCGAAGCCAATCCCGAGACAAGCGCTAGGGGCAGGGTTCGAGGATCGTCAGGTACCAGGGCGCCGGGTTGCCGCAGTAATCGGGATCACAGAACAGGGCGAGCACCCAAACCCCGTCGCCGTCCACGCCGGGGAACGGCACACCCGCTTCGCTCACTGCGCCGGCGAGCGAGATCGGGTCGTCCGAGGGGATGTCGATGCTGTAGATGTCCTCGCTCAGCGTTTCGAGATCCAGGAACTGATCCTCGAGCTCGGTGAGCGATTGCGTATAGCGTCCGACCAGCGCCCGGTTGAGCGAGCGCGAGATCCACGGGCGTCCGAGACCATTCGTCATCAACTGCCGCCAATCGATGGTGATGGCAGGCGTGGCGGCGGGCACGGCGATGGGTGTCAATGCTTCGAGATCAACGTCGTAGGTGACGGTCATCGCGGGCCCTTCCGTGCCGCCCGTGTGGCCGTTCGACCCAGGAGCCACCTTCATGCTCGAGGGGATCATGACCATGTCGTTCGTGGACGTGGGATCGACGGTGAACACCTGAACCATCCGAGAACCGGAGCCGGGCACGTCGCCCTCCGAGGGCATGACCACGAAGGTGTGCTCCGCGGGATCCGTCTGCATGGGATCCAGGTAGTCGTCGATCGCTTCCTGCACGTCGGGTGAGGTGCGGTACGTGTTTTCGGGCGTGCCGGGTACACCGAAATCCGCCATCGCGGACGCGGTGAGGGTGTTGTTGGTGATGAGCTGGAGGGCGCCTTGGTTGAACATCCCGAGCATATCGTCGTCCGCGTTCAGGTGTTCCTCGAACTCGGCGAGCGTCAGGCTGAAGATGATCACGCTGACCGAGTCGATATCGGCGGTGGGGCTCGTGGTCTGGCCGACGAAATCGGTCGTGAGCCCGGACCAGTCGAAGGTGACCTCGGGATTGTTCGGGCCGATGGTCACCGGCGTGAGCGAGATATTGCTCGCGAACGTGTAGTTGGACGGCGCTTGAACGACGACGGTGGACGCGCACATCGAGCCGCCCGCGGCGCCCGAGCTACCGCCGGTTCCCGCGGCGGTGCCGCCCGTCCCCGCGCTGGTTCCGCCCGTCCCCGCGGCGGTGCCGCCGGTCCCCGCACCCGCGCCGCCCGATCCGCCCGATCCGCCCGTCGTCGCACCCGCGGTGCCACCTGCCGCCGATGAACCACCCGTCGCGCCGGTGCCGGAGCTGCCGTTGCTACTCGGCGGATCGCTCTCGCCACAAGCAAGGAGAAAGGCCGGCAGAAAGGTAAAGAAAACTAACTGTTTCATGGATCGCCTGTGTCATCGACTAGCAGGGCTCCGTGGGCGCTGCCAGCCCGATGAGCGTCAATACCTCGCGGGAGGTCCGTACAAGGTTTCGCGCCAGTCGGCGTAACCGACCACGCCGGCGTTGATGGTCTGGACGATGGCTCTCGACGAGTCAATCTCGTGGATGATCCCGGCGGTGGAGAACGTGATCAGTGCGTTCCCACCCGGGAGCCACTGAACGTCGCCGAGCACGTTGCTCGTCGTCCCGGGGTTATACGACCAGTCCTGCGTCGCGGCGAAGGTTCCCGTCGTGTTGAGGGAGTAGTTCAGCGCCGCCGAAGCGCCGCTCTGGCCGTTGTTGAAAATCAAGAGTGAGCCGTCCTCGAGCAGGTCATGGCCGTGGTTCACTTTCCAGCTCGCGCCGACGCAGCCGTCGGCGGGGGCATTGGTGCAACTACCGCCCACTTGCCACAACGCCTGACCCTGCCGGTTGACCTTGACGACCATGCTCGGGTTCCGGTCGGAGATCGTGTAGGTGTCGTCGCTGGGGTGATAGTGGATAGCGTTGGCGTGGAAGGCGGCGTTGCCCCCACCCAGGGCCGACTGCCCGCCCGGGTAGACCATGGCGTCGAGCCGAACGACGGTGGTCACGTTCCCCTCGGCATCGCCTTCGATCAAGTTGCTCGGTTGATCACCGGACTGCATCACCCACGACGCACAGGCGACCTTGTTCGTCGGCGTGACGGTAATATCGTGGTGGCAATTCGAAAGACCTGAGATCTTGGTGTTGCGCGTGAGGCCGTCCATCGAGACGCGGTCGACTCCGCCGCCGTTGTTCTGCCCGTTCGTTACGTTCAGCGTCACCATCCACATGTGCTGGCCGTCGTGGCTCATCTTCGCCCGGGTACAATCGACAGGCCCGGGCGCCCACCACACCGGCTCGCCGTCGGCATCGATGATGAACGCGTAGGCGGCGCGGCCGCCTCCGCCGGCGAAGCCGGTGCTCGTGACGATGAAGCCTTTCTTCTGCGAAGCCGCCGCCGGCCCCGTCGTGCGCGTGATGCGCGGCACCGCGCTCGGCACGGCCCCGGTCGTGATCGGGTAGGACATGCTGGTGCACGAGGTCGTGCCGTTGCTCGCCGTGATCTGGAAGTTGTAGGTCTTCGACCCCTTCATCCCGAGGAGCAACGTGCGGTAGTTCGGCGCCTGGGTGATGTCGACCGGCGCCGTCAGCGACGTCGACGCGCCCATGAGCGTGAACGCAATGCTCGCGCTCGTCACGTTGGGGAGATCGACGGACCAGTTGACGATGCCGACGGTAGGGATGCCGCCCTGGCCGGCCTTGTCAGCCGTCTGACTCTCGACCGTGAACACGCACTCGCCCGGAGCACCACCGCCGGTGCCCGCCGTGCCGGCGGCGCCGCTGGCACTCCCTGCGATGCCACCACTGCCAACACCGCTCGTCGCGCCCTGCCCGGCCGTTCCCGCGGACGCGCCCGCGCCCGCGCCACCGAGGGCACCTCCGGCGCCGGCGCCCGCCAACGCTCCGCCCACGCCGCCCACGGCGCTTCCCGCAACACCGCCCACCCCCGCGCTCGACCCGGCCCCACCGGCAGTGCCACCCGCGCCGGCCCCACCGAGACCCGCGACGGCACCACCCGCCCCGCCGCTCCCGCCCAAGGGCCCCGCACCACCCTGCCCACCCGATGAGGGGCTGCTGGTCGCCGGGGGCTCAGCGGAGCACGCAGCGAGAACCCCCACCACACAGGCGACCGAAGCAATAACAAGCGTTCCGTTCAAACAGGGCTTCATGGTTTCGAAGGCTTTCGTTCCGATTAAGTGAGGGTACCCACGTCCCCAGTCCTTGCCTCAACCCAAGACCCAGGGGCGCGTTGCACAGTTTCACTAATGCCCGCGGATCCGGCGTTTGGACGCGATCACGGTCGCCCAAGGTCGAAGAAAGCGATCTCGCCGCCCCTGGTTGCTCGTCATGCTGCAGTTTTTCGCCGGAATCATAGTGCTCGTTCCTGCGGGGGGGAGCCGAGTCCGCCAGTGGCGGGGAGCACCCGGCGACGGACGTGAGCGACCCTGGCTCGCAAGGACGTGAGCCGTGCTGAGCGAACGAGAGCCCCCCCCGAAGCTCAATTCATGGTCACAACCTCGCGGGAGGTCCGTACAAGGTTTCGCGCCAGTCGGCATACCCCATCGCGCCAGCGTTGATCGTCTGCACGATAGCTCTCGACGGGTCGATCTCGTGCATGATTCCCGCGGTGGAGAAGGTGACAAGCACGTTCCCGCCCGGGAGCCACTGCACATCACCAAGCACGTTACTCGTCGTCCCCGGGTTGTACGACCAGTCCTGCGTGGCGGTGAACGTTCCCTGCGCGTTGATGGAGTAGTTCAGTGCGGCAGAAGCGCCACTCTGGCCATTGTTGAAGATCAAGAGCGAGCCGTCCTCGAGCAAATGGTGCCCGTGGTTCACCCGCCAGCTGGCACCGACGCATCCGTCCGCGGGAGCATTGGTGCAGCTACCACCCACTTGCCACAGCGCCTGCCCCTGCCGGTTGACCTTGACGACCATGCTCGGGTTGCGGTCCGAGATCGTGTAGGTGTCGTCGGTGGGATAGTAGTGGATCGCGTTGGCGTGGAAGGTGTTGCCTCCGCCCAGGCCCTGGCCGCCAGCGTACACCATGTCGTCGAGCCGCACGACGGTCATGACGTTCCCTTCGGCGTCGCCTTCGATCAGATTGCTCGGCTGATCGCCGGACTGCTGGACCCACGATGCACAGGCGACCTTGTTCGTGGGCGTGACGGTGAGGTCGTGGTGGCAATTGGAAAGGCCGCTGATCTTGGTGTTGCGCGTGAGGCCATCCATCGAGATGCGGTCGACCGCGCCGCCGTTGTTCTGCCCGTTCTGCACGTTCAGCGACATCATCCACATGTGCTGGCCGTCGTAACTCATCTTGGCCCGGCTGCACTGGGTCGGCGCGCTCGCCCACCAGACGGGCTCACCGTCGGCATCGATGATGAATGCCTGCGAAGCGCCGCCACCGCCGGTACCGCCAATGCCGGTGCTGGTGACGATGAAGCCTTTCTTCTGCGACGCCGCGGCAGGCCCCGTCGTGCGCGTGATGCGCGGCACCGAGCTCGGCACGGCCCCGGTCGTGATCGGGTAGGACATGCTCATGCACGTTGTCGTGCCGTCGCTCACCGAGATCTGGAAGTTGTAGGTCTTCGACCCCTTCATCCCGAGCAAGAGCGTCCGGTAGTTCGGCGCCTGGGTGATATCGACCGGCGCGGTCATCGACGTCGACGCGCCCATGAGCGTGAAGGCAATGCTCGCGGTCGTCACGTTCGGGAGATCGACGGACCAGTTGACGATGCCGACGGTGGGGATGCCGCCCTGGCCGGCTTTGTCCGCCGTCTGGCTTTCGACCGTGAACACGCACTCGCCCGGAGTGCCGCCACCGGTGCCCGCCGTTCCGGCCGCGCCGCTGCTACCTGCCACGGTGCCGCCACTGCCAGCACCGCTCGTCGCACCCTGCCCAGCCGTGCCGGCCGTTCCCCCGGACGCGCCCGCACCGCCGATGGCACCTCCGGCACCAGCTCCGGCAACGCTGCCACCCGCGCCGCCGACGGCGCTGCCCGCAACACCGCCCGCTCCGCTCGCGGACCCTGCCGCGCCACCGGAAGAGCCACCGGCGCCAGCACCACCGGCACCAGCGATTCCACCAACCCCGGCGCTTCCGCCCAACGCTCCCGCCCCGCCTTGCCCACCCGACGACGGGGTATTGGTCTCAGGCGGAGGAGCGGAGCAAGCAGCCAGAACCCCTGCGACACAGGCGGCGGAAGCAAAAACGAGCGTTGTGTTCAAAGCAGGCTTCATGGTTTCGCGGGCTTTCATGCTGACCAAGGGAGGGTACCCAAATCTCCTATTAGCCAGTCGGAAGACTAGGTGTTTTAGCATCGCGCCGGCCGATCACGAGTTCTGCTCCTTGCCTCAACCCAAGACGAGGATGCCGTCGCAGCTTTCCTAATGCCCGCTCCTCTCGCAGTAGACGCGATCAAGGTCGCTTCTGCTCTCGGAAAGCGATCGCTGCCGGCACGAACTTGCTCGCCGTGTTCAAGTTTTTCGCCGGTGTCGTAGAGGTCGTCCCTGCGCACATGCGCAAGATTTGTGAGCCGTTTGAGGAGCCAACAGGAACGCACCGCGTGACGCCTGGCGCGTGCAGCGCAAGGTCAGTTCGACTGGCGACGCCTCGATGCTTTGGGGGCGGCCGGCGCGGCTACGGCCCGGCCCACGAAGTTACGCGCCGCTCGGTGCCACCGCGCCGACATCGCCCGCCGGTTCGGCGCCCACGGCGCGCCACCAGGGCGTGGGGGCTTCCACGTCGCGCGGAGCAAAGGGACGACCAAGGAGCGGAAAGAGCACGCGCGCGGCTTTCGCCTCCGCGAGGCTGAGGAGCGTCTCGGCCGGTTCGGCCCACGGGTGCAGACCGAGATCGAACGTGCCCCAGTGAACGGGGAGCAGCGTGCCGCCGCCGAGCAACTCGAAAGCGCGCAGCGCGTTCTCGGGCCCGAGGTGGATGTCGCCCCACGCCGGATGCCACGCGCCGATCTCGAGCATGGTCAGGTCGAACGGTGCGAAGCGCTGGGCGATGGCCGCGAATTCGTTGGTAAGGCCGGTGTCGCCGGAGAAGAACAGCCTGCGGTTCGCCGTCGTGAGCACCCACGACGACCACAGCGTGACGTTGCGGTCCGCAACGTTCCGGCCGGAGAAGTGTTGTGAGGGCGTGGCGGTGAAGGAAAGCTCCCCGCCGGGAATGACGTGCTCTTCCCACCAGTCGAGCTCGGTCACGAGCTTCGGATCGACGCCGAACTTTTCGAGCCGCGCGCCGACACCGAGCGACGTGACGACCGGGACGCGAAGCTTCGCGATTTCGCGCATCGTGCTCTTGCACAGGTGGTCGTAGTGGTCGTGCGAAAGGAGCACGGCATCGAGCGGTGGGAGCTGCGCTAGCGTCGCCGGCACCGGGTGGAACCGCTTCGGACCCGCGAAAGAGACCGGCGACGAGCGATCCCCGAACACCGGATCGGTGAGCACGCGCAGGCCGTCGACCTCGAGCAAGACGGTGCTGTGCCCGAGCCACGTCACGCGCAGGCCTGATGCGGGAACGGGTGTCTGCCAGCGGGCGAGCGGACTCTCCACCGGAATGACGCCCGGCGGCTTGCGCGCCTGCCCACCGCAGAAGAACTCGCCGAGCACGGGCAGCGGGTTGCCCTTGAGCGACGCATCGAGACCGTGGGTGTTGCGAAAGAATCCGTCGAGAAACTGCGTGGAGGCGTGGGCGCGCTCGCGACGCAACCCGGTGAGCTCGAACATGGAAGAAACGTCGTGCCGTGACGCGGGCAGCGCAAGGCCCCTTTGCGCTTCTTCACACTGCCGAGGCCCCACCCGAGCCGGGAAGCCTCCCGCCGCGCCGGGGTCAGACCTCGAAGTCGCCGCCGCCGTCGCCGAACCCACCGCCGTCGTCGCCGTAGTCGGCGTATTCGGCGTGGTCCCCTTCGCCCCCGGCATCGGCGTGGTCCCCTTCGTCGTGCGCCCCTGGATCGCCGTGATCACCGAACCCGCCGAGCGCCGAAAAGAAGCTGTTCGCGACCATGCTGCCGACGAAGCCCATCGCGAAGCTCGAGAGCAAATTGGCACCGAACCCGCCGGCGCCGCCGAGCGTGCGCTCCATCACGCCGGGCTGCCGGATTTCGGCACGGGTGGCGGCGCGCGCCAGGGCTCGCGGATCGTCGACCGAGGTCGCGGCGACCGCCGCACTTTCGCTCGCTGGAGCCACCTCGACGAGACCCGCGAGCACCTGTCGCCGTTGCTCCGGCGACAGTTTCGAAAACGCTTCCTCGTGCGCCTTCTCGATCGTTTCAGGAGGGGCGGTTTGCAACATGTAGCGATACCGCTCGAGCGCCTGCGCGTCGGCTGGGGGCGGCGGTGGTCGCCGTGGTTCGCGTCGCTCGGTGCCGAACAGTCGGTCGAAAAATCCCATCGGGAGCTCCCTTCGTCGCCTGGGCAAACGCGCCACGCGACCGCTTTGTTCCATCGCGCCGAGCGATTACTTGCCGCCCGCTAGAGCGGGTCTCGTGACCCGGCGAGGAAAAGAGGAGCTCTAGCCAGCTGGTGATGAGCTGTGCGCTAGCTCGAGAAACCGCAGGTTGCCGGTCTGATAGAGCGCTTCGAGCGTCATGGCTCGAATGCACCAGCCCCCGGCGCGACGGGTAAGGCCAAAGATGTAGTGCCCGGCGAGCATCCACTCGTCGCCGCCCGGAACGCCGGGTTTGTGGTGGTAGGCGCGGACGTGGCAGCGCGCCACGGCGTCGTCACCGCTCGCCTCGACCGCGATCGGACCGAGCAAGTGCTGGGTCACCATCGGCGTGAGGAGTTTTCTCCAATTTTCGATCAGAGCGTCGCTCGGCGGCTCTTGGACTTCACCGCCGAACAGCGACGTGTAATCCGTGCGCACGGTGTCGGCGAAGAGCTCGCGAAGCTCCGCCCACTGCTTGCGATCGAGCCGGTGCATGACGCCGACGATCGCCGCCTGGATCGCCTCACGATCGCTTGGCTCACCGATCGCCATCGTGCGCTCCTCAGCCCCCCGTCACCGCCGGCGCGACGAAGTTGCGGATCACGTTCTTGAACTCGCTATTGGCCGTTTCGTTCGGCATGTCGGCAGTGATCACCACCACGAGCTCGAGCTCGCGGCTCACGTAGATCACCTGCCCCCAGGCGCCGAGCGTGTTGAAGAACCCGGGGAGCCCGTCAGGCACCCAGAAGTGATAGGCGTATTGCCCACCCCAATCGGTGGCAGCGCGCGCCGTGGTCGACTCGTCGGTCCACGCGGCGGGCACCACTTGCTCGTCGAGGAAGGTGCCGGAGTTGCGATAGAGCTCGCCAAAGCGCGCCATCTGACGCGAGGTGAGCACGAGACCGAAACCGCCGCGCTCGGTCCCGTTGTCCGCGGCGAGCCAGGTCGGGCTCTCGATGCCGAGCGGGCCGAAGAGCCGCTCGTTCGCGAACTCGAGCGGCGTCTGCCCGGTCGCCGTGCGCAGGATCTCGGCCAGGATGTCGGAATTGCCCGAGGCGTATTGCCAGACTTCGCCGGGCGGATTGACGATCGGACGCGACAGCATCTCGCGAGCCGGATCGGCAGGATTGAAGTCGGCGTCGTCGTCCACCGTCCACTCGAGGCCGCTCCGCATGGTGATGAGGTCCTCGAGCGTGATCGCGTCCTTCTCCGGACTCGGGTTCAGGTCCTCGTAGTCGGGAAAAAAGCCGGCGGCCGGGTCATCGATGCTCGGGATCGAGCCGTCGTCGAGCGCGATGCCGATCAGCGCCGAGAGAAACGACTTCGTGGTCGAGTAGAGTTCGTGCGGCTCGTCAGGCAGCACCTGGTGCGGCGTGCCGGGATGATCCGGGTTTTCCCCCTTGGCGAAGCCGTAGCGCTCGACGACCAGGCGACCGCGGTGCGCGATGAGGAGCGAGTGGACTTCCACGCGCGAGCTGGCCCACCGGCTGAGCAGGGTGTCGATCTTGGCCTTGTCGACGCCGCTCGCTTCGAACGTCTCTGTCTGCCAGAAATCGTCGGGATAGGCGGGGTCGCCCAGAAAATCCTGGAGCGTCCCCACCGTATCCCGCGTCGACGCCGCGCCACCGCTTCCAGACGGCGGCGGCCCGCTCGACTCCGAGCAACCCACCAACAATCCCACCGCCAGGATCAGATGCTTCACGCCAGGCGCTCTAGCATGCACTCGCCTCCGAGGCAGGTCTCGGCCGCTCGTCGCGGGTGGGGTGAGCGTGACGCTGACGCGCGGAGCGCGCGGCGATGCTCAGGCCGCAGAGTGGCGTGCCGGCTGTACCGCTCCGCCCGATCGCTTGGTGGAGGCGGCGGCGGGAGCGTCGTCGGCGAGCAGGATCATGAGCTCTTTGAGCTCGGCGAGGGACCGCATCTCGGTGTCGAGAGCGAGGAGCGCGTGCTCGGCGCAGAGGAGCACGTCGTGTTCGCCGAGCATGACGCCGATGAGCTTCGCGCTTTTCGGCGTGACGGTGCAGGCTTCGCAGTGCTGGCGCATGGCCCGCACCATCGGCGAAGGCCGGTGGGCGGGCCAAATTTTCGGAAACCTAGCCGGTTTCTCCACGGTTTCGTCACGGGCTGGCCCTTCCCGGAGCGGCGTGATACTCCGTCGGCCCGCTGAGGAAGCCGATGTATCTCGCCGTCAAGAACAAGCCGCGCAAGACGAACCGCAAGAAGTCCGCTCGCTTCCGCGCCGAGCTCAAGGCGAAGAACAAGCGCCGCCGGCAAGGTCTGAAGAAGTAGCGACTCGAGCGTCGTCGGGTCGGTCAGAAGTCGTCGTCGCGACCGGCGCCGAGGGCTCGCACCGCGACCTCGTGGTCGAAGCCGGCGCGCGCGAGAGCAGCGAGATCTTTTCGCCGGTACTCCTGACGTTCGGCCTCCGGACGGAACCGGCCGAGCCGCCGCCGCTTCACCAGCGCCTCCGCGGCCTCGAGCTCGCTCGCCGACGACTTCGGGACAGCGGTCTCGGCAATGCTCGACGAGATGCCCCGCACACGGAGCTTCGCCACGATCGCGCGCCGAGACTTGCCACGGCTCTTCAGGCTCGCGCTGAGATTCTCGGCGAAGCGCGCGTCGTCGAGCATGCCGGACGCGCGGTAGCGTTCGAGCAGCGCATCCACGTGCGCCCCGAGGGCGTTCGAGTCTCCACCGCGGCGACGGATCAGCGCACCGAGGTGCGTCTTGAGCTTGGAGGCCGAGCAGTCGAAGCGATTGAGGTAGCGGAGCGCCGCCTCTTCGAGCTCGGACGGCGCGAGTGGACCCGCGGCCTTGCGCGAACCCTTCACCCGCCGCGGCGGAGCTCGTTCAGCACCAGCCGGCTCACGGCCTTCAGCGTGTCGAACACGCCGACCCCGGTGCGCGCGTTGGCCTCGAAATCAGGCACGTTCATCGGATTGATCAGGGCGCGAAGCTCTTCCACGGTGACCACGTTCGGTAGATCCCGCTTGTTGTATTGGATGACGTACGGGATCTTCTCGAGCGAGTAGCCCTGCTCGGCCAGGTTCGTGCGAAGGTTCTCGACGCTTTCCTGGTTGGCCTCGAGGCGCTCCATCTGCGAATCGGCGACGAAGATCACGCCGTCCACGCCCTTCAAGATCAACTTGCGGCTCGCGTCGTAGAAGACCTGACCCGGCACCGTGTAGAGGTGGAACCGCGTCTTGAACCCGCGGATCTCACCGAGCGACAGCGGGAGAAAATCGAAGAAGAGCGTGCGCTCCGTCTCGGTGGCGAGGCTGATCATCTTGCCCTTCGCCTCGGGATTCGTGCGCTCGTAGATGTACTGGAGGTTCGTCGTTTTGCCGCAGAGACCAGGCCCGTAGTAGACGATCTTGCAGTTGATCTCCCGGGCCATGTAGTTGATGAAGCTCATCGCCCGGGATCCTCAGCGCAGGGTTCGGTGGTCGCTCGCCGACGTTCCATGCTCAATCGTTGAACAGATTGTCGATGTCTTCGTCGGTGATCTCTGCAAACGGCGAGTCCCCGCCCGGTTCCTGCACCTTGCTGAGCAGCGCCTCGAAGATTCGGTTCAGTTCGTCGCTCGCCTTGCGGACGCGCAGGCGGACGAGACCCAAGCTCGACTTGGAGTCGAAGATCACGACCAGGATGACGCGGTTCCCCACCAACTGGATGTGGATGTTCGCCTTCTCGCCCTCGTGAAACTGGGTGGCAAACTCGTTCTCGCGGAGAAGCTTCGCGATGCCTCCCGTCGCCGCGATGTTGCCAGCCGTCAGCGAGGCGAGCGACGTGGTGTCGATGTTGTCGACCTCGCCGCTGGCCGCGATGAGCTGGCCGTTCTTGTCGACGATGAAGACGACTTTGGCGTTCGCTTCCCGAACCAGGCGGTCTACGACCGTCTGGATCTGGTTGAACTCCTCTTCGTACATCACCATCTGAGGATTGACCATTAGGCCTCCACCGGCTGCTCGGGTGCGCTCCGCGGCGCCCCGGGCTTCCGGGTCTACAGCGGTCAACACTTGTATCTGACCGCCCTCGGGCGGACAAGGGGCTCGCGGGTGGAACGCCCACGTTTCGCGGTCGGCGCGCTCGGAACGGCCCTCGCGCTGGGCGCCCGGGCGCCCGGTCGGCCTTCTTGGGCCTTTCCGATTTGCTCGTGACCGACCTGGCGGTACGACGAGACTGGCCGTGAAACTCCGTGTCGTTGCGCTCGCCCTCGGGTTCCTCGCCATCGCGCATGGTGCCCGGGCCGAAACTGCTCCGTTTCATCCAGACCTCGAGGCGCGCATCGGCGAGCTCCGGACGGCGCGCGGACCGGAAGCCTATGCGGCGATCCGCCGCATCTGGTCCAGTTGGGATCGCGCCAAGCCGCTCCACGTCGAGGAAGCGCTCGCGCTCGCCGCCGAAGACCAGAAGCTCGCGCCCCCCGTCCGGAGCTACGCCGCGGTGCTGGCAGCGTTTTCACGGGTTCGCCGTGGCGACCTGAAGAGCGCGGAGGCGGCGATCACGGCGCTCGGCTACGTCGATCGCTGGCTCGTGGTCGGGCCGTTCGACAACGAGGGCAAGGCGGGGCTCGACGTCGCGTACGGGCCGGAGCTCACGCTCGACGGGCCGATCGTTCCCGGGCGCGCCGAGTCCGGCAAGGAACGACCGGTGCGGTGGCGCGTGATTCCGCGCGAGTTCACGCACGGCGTGGTGAGTTTCGGCTCACTGCTGCGGCCCGAACAGAAGATCTGCGCCTACGCGACCACGTTCGTGCGCGCGCGCGACGAAAAGAAATCGATGGGGACGGCGAGCGTCTGGATCGGTACCGGCGGGGCGTTCAAAGCGTTCTGGAACGGCCGCGAGATTGCCAAATCCACGGCCTACGCGAGTCACGACTTCGACCGCCACGCAGCGACGGTGAAGGTCGAACCGGGCGTGAACGCGTTCACGATCAAGATCTGCGGCGACGAGGCGCCGCCCGTACTCTCCGTGCGCTTCGGCGACGAGAAAGGCGCGCCGGTGCAAGGCCTCGATTTCTCGAACGACCCGGCGATGAGCACCGGGGCGGCGGAGGTGATGGCCCGTTTGAAACGAGCCAAGGTCGCGGCGCCCGCTCGTGCAGCGCTCGTCGGACCGGCACAGGCGTTCGAGCGCCTCACCTCGGGAAAGGACCCAAGCGCGCGCGACCTCGAGGCGCACGCCCGTTACCTGTACGAAACGGACGGGGACGACCCGGTCCTCCACCGCGCCCGAGATCTCGCGGTCCGCGCTGCGGAGAAAGAGCCGACGATCCCCCGCCTGCTGCTCGCCGCCGCGCTCGCCGAGGACCACAACAGGAGCCGCGCCTTCATCGACAAGGCCGAGGCCTTGGTGCCGAAAGGCACCGCGAACCGCGACGTGCTCCTCGCACGAGCCCTGGAACGGCGCGCCAGCCCGAGCTTCCAGGAGGCGTTTCCCTATTTCGACCGATTGCTCGCCATCGATCCGGACAGCGTCGCCGGCATTCAGGGCCGCGTCGAGCTCTACAACATGGCCGGCCTCCCGCGGACGGCGCTCGCCACGCTGGAAGCTGCGCTCGAGCGGAACCCCGAAGCCGTGAACCTCCTGAACCTCTACGCGTCCCAGCTCCGGTTGCTCGGTCGCTCGAGCGAGGCATCCGAAGTCGAAGCCCGATACAACGGGCTCCGCTTCGATGACGGCGCGTTCCTCGGGCAAATGCTGGGCCTTGCCGTGGCTCGGCGCGATCAGCGCGCCGCGGAGCACTGGGCCGATCGCTTGGTGCGCTCACATCCGGGCGACCTCTGGGCCCTTCACACCAGCGCTCGCGCCTACCGGATGCTCGGACAAGCGGATCGCGCCGTCGCCACCTACCAGCGTTCGCTCGAGCTCGCGCCGGAGGACACCGCCACGCTCCGCACGCTGGCCTCGCTCCACGGGGAACTCGGCAAGCCCGACGCCGAGCTCGCCCTGCTGCGAGAACTCTTGCGGATCCGGCCGCAGGACAAGGCCGTCCGCGAATACCTGGAGCACGTCGAACCCAAGCGCGCTCGGCCGGACGAAGCGTACGCCTGGGGAGCGGAGCGCTTCCTACCGCTTCGGCACGCGCCGGCGCGCGGAGAGAACCGCCGCACGCTGCGCGATCTCACGGTGTCTACCGTGTTCGACAACGGTCTCTCCAGCAAGTACCGCCAGATCGTGTTTCAGCCGCTGACCGACGCCGCGGCGGCGAGCGCGCGCCAGTACGCGTTCGTTTACGAAGCCGAACAGCAGGTGGTCGACCTTCGCGGTGCCAAGGTGTACCGCGCGAACGGCCGCATCGACGAGGCGATCGAGTCCGGCGAGGGGCCGGCGGACGACCCGTCGGTCTCGATGTACACGTCGAGTCGCGCGTTCTACGTGCAATTTCCGCGGCTCGAGGCCGGTGACGTGGTCGAGCTTCGTTACCGCATCGACGACGTCACCCCGCGCAACGATTTCAACGACTACTTCGGCGAAGTCATTTCGCTCCAGGGCGCCGAACCGAGTCAGAACGCCGAGTACGTCGTCGTCGCGCCGAAGGCGCGGCCGCTCTACTTCGACCACCAGGTGAAGGGCCTCAAGGTGAGCCAGAGCGAGCAGGGCGCCCAGCGCACGTACCGATTCTTCGCACCCTTCGTGCCAGCGCTCGAGCCCGAACCCGCCATGCCGCCGGTGCAGGAGCTCTTGGCGACGGTTCACGTGTCCACCTACAAGAGCTGGGACGACCTCGGACGCTGGTACTACGGCCTGATCAAGGACCAGTTCGACCTCGACGACGAGACACGGAAGCTCGCGAGAAAGATCACCGCCGGCAAGACCACCGAGCGCGAGAAGGTCGAGGCCGTCTACGACTGGGTGATCAAGAACACGCGCTACGTCGCGCTCGAGTTCGGTATCTACGGCTACAAACCGCGGCGCTGCGTGCAGACCGTCACGCGCGGGTGGGGCGACTGCAAAGACAAGGCGACCGTCATCGTCACCCTGCTGAAGGAACTCGGCATCCCGGCGACGATGGTGGTGGTACGCACGCAGTTCAAGGGCCGGCTGCGCTCGAAAATACCGAGCTTTGCGCCCTTCGACCACGCGATCGCGTACGTGCCGTCGCTCGGCCTGTACCTCGACGGAACGGCCGAATTCACCGGCATCGAGGAGCTACCGCGGGCGGACATCGGGGCGCTCGTGATGCGGGTGAACGACGGCAAGCCCGAGCTCGTCACCATCCCGGTGCCGGAGCCCGACAAGAATTTCGTCGAGCGGGAGGTGCGCGCCCGGGTGCAACGGAGCGGTGAATCCAAGATTTCGCTCGACTACCGCGCGACCGGTTTCAGCGCCGCGACCTGGCGCCGGCAGTACCACGCCGAATCGGCCCGCCGCGAGCGCCTGAGCAATGATCTCGGCGGCGAGCTTCCGGGCTTCGAGATCCTGCCGGGAGCCCAGGGCGTGCAAACCTCGAACCTCGACGATGCGCGCGAACCGGTACGCCTTCACATCGAGGGAACGGCGCCGAGCTTCGCCCGGCGCGAGAACGGTCGGCTCTCGATGGCCGTCACCAATCCGTTCCGTCTGACCGGCGCGTACGCGACCTTGTCCCAGCGAAAGCAGGACGTGTGGACACTCGCGTTCACCGAGCTCCGTGACACCTTCGTCGTCGATCTCCCGGCCGGCATGCGCGTCGTGTCGGCGCCCGAGAGCGCGAAGGGAACGTCACCGTTCGGCTGGTACTCGATCGACGTCGACCGGCAGGGCGATCGGATGACGGTGAAGAGCCGCATCGGGCTCGGCGTCCCTCGCGTGAGCCCCGAGGACTATCCGGCATTCAAGCGCTTCTGCGAGGAAGTCGACCGCGCGATGAGCCCGCGCCTGGTGGTCGGACCGTGATGCGCGCGACGGTCCGCCCCATCGGGCTCTTGCTGCTGTGCACGTTGGTGCTCGCGATCGGGTGCGCCAGCAGCCGGAACGCCGCCGAGCCGCCGGTTTCGGCGCTGCGCAAGGAAACGAAGGGCTCGAGCGACGGCGAGGCGCTCGGGCGCTGGTTGCTCGGCGAACTGGTCTCGCCGGGCGGGGACGCCAAGCACGCGATTGAGGCACGAAAGGAGCTCGACAAGCTCGGTACTCGCGGCCTGCTCGCCAGCATGGCCCGTGCTCTCGACGACGCGGTTCACGGGCGACTGAGTCGGGTTTCCGAAGGGTACCTCGCTGCCCTCGTCGCCGCGCGAGACTCCCAGGATCCGCGTGCATCGCTCTTCGCCTGGCTCGCGGCCCACGACGCGGCGGGCTACCACCACGCCTCGCCGGGCTTCTGGCAGCGCAACAAGGGGACCGTGGAAAGCCTGCTGAAGCGCCCGGGCGCGATCGGCTGGCGCGCGCGGCTCGAACTCGCGGACTGGTGGGCTCGAGAGAGCCGCGCCGCCGCACTCACCGACGCCAAGCGCCTCTCCGTCGAGCAGCAGGGATGCGTGACGGCGATCCGACTTTCGGGCCCCTTCGGCCGCGACACCGCGCGCGACACCCTGCGCTCCTTCGCGGCTGAAAAGCCCGGCCCGTGGCCGATGCGCTGGGAACCCGATCCCGACGCTGGGTTCGTGCCCCGCGTGCTGAAGACGACGAGCGAGGGCTGCCGGGTCAGTGCCGACGAGCCGGTTCCGAGCGGCATCACCTACGCCGAGACCTTCATCGACATCGAGCAACCGATCGAGCTCATCGTGGCGGTCCAGGGCGCCTTCGCCGTCTGGATCGACGACAAGGTCGCGCTCAGGCGCGAGATTGGCGAGTGGGGCTCATGGCTCCGTTTCGGGGTGCGCGTCTCGTTTGGTCCGGGCCGGCACCGCGTGCTCGCCAAGCTCGGCCAGCCGACGACCTCCCTCCGGCTGCTGCTGCCAGACGGCAGGCCCTACGGCGCAAAAGGCAGCACCGACGGAACGCGCCCGTACGCGCTCGCCGCTCCGGCGCGCATGGTCTCCGACAACCCGCTCGACCCGTGGGTTCGGAACGCCGCCGTGCGGGATGCCGGCGACGATCTCGTCCGCTTTTTCGGTAGTCGCGCCGCCCACATCGACGACCAGGCGGACGTCGCGTCGACCCTGATCGAGCCGCTCGTCGCCGAGCCTGCGCGAGCGACGGGCCTCGCGCTGTCGGTGGCGGCACTGTTCGCGGAATCCGATCCCATCTTCTCCGACAGTCAGCGCCGTGATCTTTCTCGCGAGCTCGGCGAACGAGCACTCGCGCGTGATCCGCTCTTGTGGCAGCCACGCCTCGCGCTCGCCATCGGACGGCGCGAGCAGGGAGGACCGACGAGCGCCGCGCGCGCCGTGGCCGATCTGGTCGACGTCTTCCCCGACGTTCCGGCGGTGTTGAGCGAGCTCGCGCGCCACTACCGCGAGCTCGGCTGGAGCGGCGAATACGGCCGCGCTGCACGCTTGGTCGCCCAGCGTTTCCCCGACGATCCGAACGCGCTCGAGCTCGCGATCGACGCCTACGACGAGCAGGGCGAACCCGAGCGCGCCGACGCGCTCGCCCAAAGGATCCTGGAGCTCGAGCCCGACAACGAAATCGTGCTCTCGCGGGCGCTAGCGCGCGCGGATTTCCAAGGCGCCCTCCGTGAACTCGAGCGGCTGAAAAAGCGCCGCCCGGACCGGAAGGACATCGTCGAGCGCCTGCACGACGTGATGGTGAGGGCCGGTAATAGCGCGGACACATGGAAAAAATTGGAGGCCGCCATCGCCGCCGAGCCGCTCGACGAAGGCGCCCGGCTCGCGCTGGCGGACGCACGTTACGCCGCCGGCGATCGGCAGGCGTTGGTCAGCGCGGTGGTCGACTCCGTCAAGAGCGGCGCACCGACCGCGCGGCTCGCCATGGCCCTCGATCTGGTCGAAGGTGCGACGGAACTCGAGCCGTTTCGGATCGACACTGAAGCCGCAATCGGCGAGTACGAGCGCTCGAAGGTGACGCTCGGCGGCACCGCCGCCCGTGTCCTCGACTATTCCGCGGTCTGGGTGAAGAGCGACGGCTCGAGCCGCCTGCTCGAGCACGAGATCGTGCGCGTGCAGAGCGCGGAGGCGATCACCGAACGGGCGGAAGAGCCGCTCAAGCGTGGTGTTTTCCTCAAGCTGCGCGTGCGAAAGAAGGACGGAACCGTGCTCGAGCCGGAGCTCGTCGCCGGCAAGCCGACGGTCACCATGCCGCACCTCGAGGTTGGCGATTACATCGAGACCGAGCGCATCGAGAGCATGCCGGGCGACGGACGACGCGGCACGCGATACGTGGGCCCGCGCTGGTTCTTCCGCGAGGAGAACGTGGCCTACGCGCGCAGCGAGTTCGTGGTGATCTCGCCCGAGAACAAGCCGCTGCAGATCGAAAGCCGGAACGAGGTGCCCCCGCCGGTGACCACCACCGCGAACGGCCTGGTCACCCGTCGCTTTCGCGTGGATCTCAGCGAGGCGGCGCCCGTGGAACCGTTCGGCGCTCCGATCACCGAATTTCTGCCGAGCGTCCAGATCGGCTGGGGCGTCTCGCTCGACGCGACCCTCCGCTCGCTCGGCGACAGCGCGGACGACATCACGCCGGTCGATCCGCGAGTCCGTCGCGTGGCCGAGCGCATCGTCACGCCGCTGCCGAAAACGGCGCTGGCGGAGCGCGCTCGGCGCCTCTACCGCTGGGTCACGAGCAACGTGGAAGAGGGCGAAGAGGTCGACGGCCGGCGCGTCGTGATGGGGAAGAACGGCAACCTGTGGCGCGGCTACCTGGTGCTCTGCCGCGCTCTCGGCATCCCGATCGAATACGCGGTGGTGCAAAACCGGCTCACGCTGCCACCGAGCGGCCCGTTCTCCGAATCCGTGCTGTACACGCAACCCCTGCTCCGGGTGCGCGCCGAGAAGGGCGACATCTGGCTGACACTCGTCAGCAAGCACGCGCCGTTCGGTTACGTGCCGGCGGAGCTCCGCGGGATGCCGGCGGTGGTGTTCGGCGACTGGGCGATGGAGAAAACCAAGGCGCCCTCGCTCGGCACCCTCGACCACGCGAGCACGGAAGGAACCGCTGCCCTCACGGCCGACGGCGCGGCGACCTTCGAACTCGTGCAGAGCTTCCACGGAAAGTACGCGACCGGTCTGCGCGGTGCGCTGGCAGAGTTGCCGGAGCGTCAGATCCGCGACGCGATCGAGAGCCGCTTGCTCGGTGGCCCCCTGCGCGGCGTCGAACTCAGTGAGTATAGCATCGAAGGCGTTTCCGATCCCGACGCGCCCATTCGCATCAAGACACGCTCGCGCAGCCGGGCATTCGCGCAGGCGGTCGGCGGCGTCTTGATCATTCAACCGCCGGCGTTCGGCCCGCGGCTGAGCCAGCTCGCGACGCTGGCCACGCGGCAAACGCCGCTCGTGATCGTGGACGCCGCATCGCAAAGCATGAACATCACCATCACCCTGCCGAAGGGCGCGACGATCGAACAACCGCCGAGCCCGCGACGGATCGAGAACGGCGAGCGGCTGGTCGAGGTGAGCGATCGCACGACGGGCGGCAAGCTCGTGCTCCAGCGACAGGTCACGCTGCCGGCCGGGCGCGTTCAGCCGAACGCGTACCCCGCGTTCCTCGAGTTCACGCGACGCGCGGATGAAGCGGTCTCGGGCAGCGTGCGCGTCAAGCTTCGCTGAGCAGCGGCACTCGAGGCGGGGAAGAACCGAAAGGCGACGCCGCGCGCGCGGTCGCTACTTCGAGCTCTTCTTCATCGATTCGTCGGCTTCCTTGATGCGCTTCTCGATCCGCGCCTTCACTTCCGCCGAATCCGCCACGATCTTCTTCCACTCTTCGGCGCGCTTGATGCGGTCGGCCGCCGTCGCGGGATAGCTTTTCGCGGCGGGCTGTGCGAGCGCGTGCGCCTGGTACTCTTTCCAGCGCGCCACGGCCTCGTCGTTCATCTTGAGCCGTTCCTTCAAGTCCGCGAGCACGAACAGGACCCGGCTCCGCATGGTCTGATCGGTCGTCGCAAAGCGCAGCGCCTGCTGCCAGCTGAGCTCCGCCTCGTTCGTGTCGCCCTTGGCGAGCTGCGCTTCACCGAGCCGGTAGTGGGCCAGGGGATCGTTCGGGTTCTTCTCGATCTCCTGGCGGTAGGCGAAAATGGCACCGTCGAAGTCGCGCGCGACGGCGGCGCGGTCACCCTTCTGCACCAACTCGGAGTACGGGCTCGGACCCTTCGTGACCGGCGGCGCGGCGGGTGCACCCGGGGCGCCGGGAGTGGCGGCCGGTGCGGCGGGAGTGGCGCCAGGCGCAGTCGCGGCGGTCGCAGGCGCGGGCGCCGCGGGTGCGGGCGCTGCAGCAGGTGGAGCCGGCGGGGGGGGCTGCGCAACGGCGGGCGCGGCGATGAAGAGTGCCGCGACGAAGGACGCGGGGCTGGTTCGCTTCGAGCTCCACATGCCGACCAGGCTACCACGCCGGCCGGCCGCCTCGGAAGACGCCGCCCGCAGGCGTCGATCAGCCGGGAGCCGCCGGTTTCCCGGACATCATGGTGGCGAGGATCTTGAGCAACGGAGGCAGCCCCGCGGCGAGGGCGGGCACCAGCGGCGCCACCGCCGCAAGGCCTGGGTTCACCGCCGAAACCACCGCAAAAATCATGACCACGCCGGCAAGCAACGGTACCCGAAGCGACCGATAGACACTCGAGCTGTCGTCCTTTTCCCACTGCGCAAACTCGGTCTGCGAGACCTGCTCCGCCGCGAACGCCCTGAACCCTTCGTGCTGAATGGTGAGCGTGTGAAAGTCGAGCAGGCCCCGACCCGCGAGCTCGGCGAGCGGCCGGTGGTTCCTCACGTGCGGGTTCACGAAGCCTTCGGTGGCAAGCTGGGCGAGCACGCGCTGTTCCTCCTTCGTGCAAGCGTCCCAGTGCGCTGCAAGCCGCGCGGGTGGGATGTCGCGGAGTCCGGGGTCGAGACTCGGCTCCGGGAAGGGTGGCCCCTTGCGCACCGTGAAGTCCTTGAGCACGGTCGCCCACCGCGCTCGGAGCTCGGACGGTGCCTGACGCATCGGTTCGCGTTTCGACAGCAGCACGACCTTCGCCTTCGGGTTCGAGATCGTCCCTTCGAGCATCCCGAGCCGCTCGAGATTCGACAACTGATCGTCGAAATCCGCGATCAAGAGCACGGGGGCGAGCGCGCGCTTCGCGATGGCAGCGCGAAGCTCGGGCGACGGATTGATGACCAGGCAGCGGTGACCGTCGGGAACCGACTCGGGCAGGACCAGTTCGAGCGGTAAATCGCCTGCGTCTTGCAACTTTTCGAGCAGCCCGAGGGCAAGGAGCCGCTCCGCGCTCGCGCGGGTCAGGAGGTATCCGAGGAACGCGGCAAGGGCGAGCGAAACGACGCCGGCGACGAAGTACGGCACGTGCGCCGAGCGGAGGCGCGGCAGCTCGGTCGCTACGATGCCCGCCAACCTCTCCTTGCCGTCCGTCATCACGTGTTCCACCATCGTCACGCGGTCGTCGGTACGCATGAACCTCGGGTCCCGGTAGAGGCGCCCGGTAGCGCGGCGATCACTCGATTCGAGCACGGGCAGCTGTTCGGCGACACACGGCGCAGGCCAGAGCAGGCAATGGTCCGAACGAGGCTTGAGCTCGGGACCCGGTGGATTCAAACCCGAAGCGTAGACGTGGGGGCAATGCGAGTTCGTGACGTTGCCCTTGCCCGCGACGACTCGTTCCAAGCACTCCTTGTTCCCGAGGCGGGTCGCATAGTGGTTTTGCTCCGCACGAATGAGGCCGTCGAGCATGTGGTCCCGCGCCGCCTCGACCAGGATGAACGTCGGCGCCACGACCGCGATCCCCGCCAGGCCGAAACAGCACAGAGCGTACGCGTTCGGCAGCGAAGCCGAGCGCAAGAAGTGGCGGAGCCAGCGCTGGCGCCACCACTCGGCGGAAGCCCGATCCTCGGGCGGGTCACTGGCGGGCCGGGTGCGCGAACTCGCGAAAAGCCCGACTCCGGGAACGCTGAGGAGCCCGAACATCGCGGCAACGAGCGAGGCGATGAGGAGCGGAACCGTGGCCAGGTCGAACACCACGGCCGTCCCCGAAACGACGGCCGTGCCGGCCAGCATCACGAACCCCGCGCGCGAGTACGAGCGCACGTGGTTGCTGTTCGGACGCACGCTGAGGAAGGGAACCCCATCCGACGTTGGACCGAGCCGCTCCCGCCGGCGACGGAGGAGGTAGACGAGCGGCACCATCACCAGCAACCAGAAGACGAGAAGCAGGACCCCCCACCCGACGAGCGCGAGGCCGACGATGTTGGCGGTCACGACGTCGACGATGCCGCGCGGTGCGACCGTGAGCACGTACCAGTCGAGGCTCGGAAGCCGCTCGACGAGTACGCGACTCGGGCTTCCTCGATAGCGCATGCCGACGACCGCCGGCACGCCGGCCGCCATCGCTGCGGCGAGCTCATCGGGCTTGCCGAAGTCGTCGAACAGGTACTGCCCTTGCCGGGTGTCGCCGTCGGAATGAACCATCACGCGGCCGAGGCGATCCACGATCGCGACCTCGAGCCCGAGCGGCAGTACGGTGTTGTCGAGTCCCGTGAACGGACGGGCCACGCCCATTACCCCCGTCACCCGATCGTCCACCTTCGTGGGCCGCGCCATCACGAGGACCACTTCGCCGAGCGTGTTCGACCGCACGACCTCGGCGGCAGCTCGAACTTCGCACCTGGGCTCTGCGCCGGGGTTGTCCTTTGGAAGGGCCTTTCCGTCCCGGGTGGGTGCTGGGAAGCACGAGAGCTCATCGCGGAGGGCGCGCTGAAAATAGGGACGGTCGGCCACGTTGGTCGGATTCGGGGCGTGGCCCTGCGATGAGGAGCGAACCCATTGGTTCCCAAGCCGATCGGTCGCGAACCCAATCGTGGCGTTGTCGGTCCCATCGTCCTGGAACTGGCAGGAGACCTGCTCACACACCGCCGCGCCCCGTCCGCGCCTCGTCCCCGACGGGTAGGTGAGAACTTCCCACTTCTTGCAGTGGAATCGGTGCTTGCCGTCGGGAGGCGGGAGGGGCGGGGGCAGGCACGCTTTCTGGAACGCCTGCAGCGATGCGCCGTCGGGTTCGACCTGCGGCACGACGCCGACGATCGCCTTGCTGTCCTTGTCGTAGTCGTCGAGATCCGCCAGCGCGCGGTTGACCAGAGTCATTACGTTCTCGGCGACCGGACCGCTGACGGACGAAAGCTGCTCGTCCAACCGCGCCACGAGCCCGGCGTAGATCGTGGTCGCGAGCACGAACATGACGGTAAGGAGCGTGGTCGCCAGCGCGGAGACGGCCAGGAGCGCCACGTCGAAGCGCCGGAAGCGACTCGTTGGACCGACGAGCCAGAGCTTGGCGAGCGGGATGGCGAGGACGCCGAGGCAGAGCAACAGGATCGCCCACAAGAAGAAGCCGGGGCTCACCTCGAGCCCTTCCGCCACCAGGCGGTCTTCGGCGACCAGGCCGCAGAACACGACGCGCTCGGCGTCCGCGCTTCGCTCGGCCTTCGGCGCCGCACAGGCCCCGTCGGGGCAGGCGTCGGCGACCGCAATCGACACCGGCTGGAGAAATGCCCGGTATTTTCGCGGGCCAATCTCGACCCCCGCGACGATCTGCGAGACGCGCACGCCTTCCTTGCCGACACCGGGCAGCGCCGTGACGCGAAGGTTCGAACCGCCTTCTCGGGCGAACACCAGTTTTCCGTCGGGGCGCAGCAGCAGCACCTCGTCGAACGGCCGGGCGGAGCTCGGATCGGCCGGCGCGCCGGGGACGTCCGAGCTCGTCACCAGTTTGGCCAAGGGCACGTGACCGCAAGCGGAGAGCGCGCGCATGCCGGATGCGGGTGAAAAGACCAGTGATTTCCCATCGGTGCCGAGTGCCGCCTTTGATCGACGTTCGGGACCGGGGGGGCACCCCGCGAGTTCCATTGCCGGCGCCGAACCGGGTGCCTCGACGGCGCGAGCCATCTCGCGAGCGGCACAGACCTCGGCGTCCTTGGGGGTCGCGAGGTTCTGGGTGATGCAGGCGTCGACCTCGTCGCGATAGCTCGGCAGGATGCTCGCGCGGAGGCCGTTCATCAGTGCGGCGATGGCGTCTTGTTCTTCCGCCGCGAGGCGGAGATCGTTCGAGAGCGCGCGCCGCTCGACGTCGAGCCCAGGCTGCCGCTCCGCGACCCGCGCGTTTTCCTCCGATCTAGCCTTGATTGCCGCTTCGAGCCCCTGCATCGACGTGGTGTGTCGGCCTCGTGCGACGAACGCTCGAACGGCGCTGACACGCGCCTCGTCGGCAGCGCGTGCTCGCGCGTCCACCTGCCTCTCGGCTTGGTCCGCTGCCTCTTGCGCGTCCCTCGCCTCGAGCGCGGCGGCGAGACTGGCTTTCTTGGCCCGCTCCGCCGCGTCCACTGCAGCTTTCTTCGGGTCACTGGGAGCAGCCGGCGCGGCGCGCGACCGAGCACCGTCGATCCCAACACTCGAACCCGCCCCCGACCCGCTACCGTTCCCCACCGTGGATATGTCCGCGGTTTGGGCCGCGTCTCGCGCCTCGGCGGCCGCCTGGTGTGCCTTCGTTTGGTCCGCCGTCGCGCCGGTTCGGTCCGCCGCGTCGGCGTGGGTCTCCGCGCGCACCGCCGCGTTCGCCGCCTCGACCGCGGCGCGCGCTTTCTCGCGGGCCACCTTGGCTGCGTCTGCTGCGGCCTGAATCTTTGATTTCGCCTCCCCCTGCGCCGCCAGAAGGGCTTCCATCGTGGTCGCGGCGTCCTTTTGCTGCTCGCGCAGGCTGGCGTCGGCATCCGCGAGCTGTTGCGAGGCGGCCAGGAGCTCGCGCCCTAGCTGCTCGCGCTCTGGATCGGGACCCACGAGCCGGTTCGCCGTCGACGGCGCGAGCACCTGCACCCGCTGTTCCGCACGCGTGAGCGCGTTCAATCGCGCGGATGCGGCGTTGGCCCGGAGCCTCGTCGTCGACCCTTCCCCGACCGGATCCGAAAGGCGCGTGAGGTTGGTGAGCACGTTGGAAAACGTGGAGTACGCAAGCTCCATCTCGCGCGCTTGGCGGGCGGCACTTCGAGAGTAGTGGTCCTGGAGCTCGCCCAAGAGGAGCTCTCTCCGCCACACGAACACGACGGCGGCAGCGACCAACGTGCCGACGAAGGCGAAGGCGAGCCCTTTCCAGACCGACGCAAAGCGTTCGCGGCTGACCGTCGGAGCCTTGTCGGTCGACGTCCCCTCGTCCTTTTGCTGGTTTGGTTCGCTCATCCCCGCCTCGCTCGACAACGCGAGATCGCTTCAATCCTCCCTGATCATCCCCCGCGTGCTCAACCGCAAAGTTTCTGGCGTTCCAGCGGAACGGCCAATCCCCCGGCAGGTTTCCTTGGCAGCGCCCGGTGGACTGTCTACAAGCCCTCTCGCAGCCCACCCGGCAGCGAGCCAAACCTGACCCCCTGATGCCGACCGATTCGTACTTTCGCCACTGCAGTATCTGCAAGAAGCCGATCGCTTTCGGAGCGAGCTACTTTCAATGCAGCGTGTCGACGTGCAACCGGGGGAAGGTCGCGCTGTTCTTCTGCACGCTCGAGTGCTGGAGCGCGCACCTCCCCGACGCTCGCCACCGCGAGGCGTGGGCCGAACCCGTCACCGCGCCATCTCGTGACGACTGGGAGCGCGAGCAAGCGCAGGAAGCAGCCGCCGCCCAAGCTCGGTCGGTCGGACGGAGCGCTACCGCGCAGGCATCGGCGCCACGACCAGCGCCCACCGGCACCGTGCCGCGTGACATCCTGATCGTCGTGTCGAAGGCGAAAGAGTACGTGAAGCAACGCTCGGGCATGAACACCTCCGACGGCATCTTCGATGCGCTTTCGGATCGCCTCCGCCGTCTGTGCGACGAAGCGATCGACACCGCGGCCCGCGACGGGCGGAAGACGGTGCTCGATCGCGATCTGCGACGACCCGTGGCCACGCCCCGGGTGATCCGGCGCGGCCCTTCCGCTTGAGTCGCGCCCTGCCGAGGCTCTAGGCTGCGGTCGATGCCCGCGGTGCCCTATCCCTGGCACGAGCTCGAGCGGATACCGGCGGAGGCGCTCAGGTCGCTTTCGGTCGCGCGTGATGCGTGGGCTCGGGTGGTCTCGCCTGATCGGCTGGAAGATGCGCTCTCGGCGCTCGTCGACTGCCAGGTGAGCATCGAGCTCGGTGCGCTCGGCGTCGGACGGCGCGGACCACGCCTCGAGGAAGTGTCGCTTTCCACCGGTCAGGCGACGATCGTCGTTGGCGTCGAGCCCGATCTCGCGCTGGCTCTGCTCGCCCGCGTGCTCGGCCGGCCCCTCGCGCTGACGCAGCCGAACGAGCCGCTGGCGGCGTCGCTCGTCGGTGCGCTGTCGGCGCTGGTGGTCGAGGTCACGCGCCGGGTGAGTGAAAGCCCCGTCGCGCTGGTGGAGCCGAAAGCGAGCGCGGCAGCGCTCTCGGCCGAGGCGACGGTGCGCCTCGACGGTCGTGCGTATCGTGCCTACGCCCTGGTCGAGGGGTACGAAGCCCCAACCGGTGGGGCGTCACCGCGGGTCGCGGTTTCGGACCTGGGTGAACTCAAGCTCGGCGTTCCGCTCGTCGTCGCCGCGTCGGTCATTCCGTCGAGCGACCTTGCGCGCCTCGTGCCCGGCTCGGCCTTCGTGCCGAGCGAGGCGTGGGTGGACCGCGCGGGACATGGTCGCGGCGTCCTCGCGGCGGCGGGAAGCGAGCGGGGCGTTTGGGTCGACCTGCCTCCCGACGGTCGGATCGTGCTAGGCCATGCGACGGCCGAGCTGTCGCTCGACGACCATGGCTCTGGGGAACCGATGGCGGATCCGAACGACGTGAACGAGACGCTGACCGATGCCGCCCTGGACGCTCCCGTCGTCGTGCGCGTCGAACTCGGCGTCGTGAGCCTCGCCGCTCGCGCCTGGGCAACGCTCAAGCCCGGCGACGTGCTCCAGACGGGTCACCCGATCGGCGAGCCGGTGCTGCTCCGAATCGCCGGGCGTGCGGTCGCTCGCGGCGAGCTCGTCTCCGTGGACGGCGAGGTCGCGGTGCGGGTTCGAGAGCTGTTCGGTCCCACAGGCGAGACGTGAGCGCGTCCGACACGGACGACGTTCCGAGTCGCCTCGCCGACGTGCGGGCACGCATCGAGACTGCGGCGCGCGGCCGATCCGTGCTCTTGGTCGCGGTTTCGAAGGGGCAATCAGTGGATGCCATGCGCGCCGCCTACCGCGCCGGCCAGCGCGACTTCGGCGAAAACTACGTTCAGGAGCTCGGGGCCAAGGCGGCGGCGCTCGCCGGGCTCGCCGACGTTCGCTTTCACCTGATCGGCCATCTGCAGCGCAACAAGGCGCGACATGCGGTCCGGCTCGTCCAAGCCGTCCACTCCGTCGACTCGCTCGCGCTCGCCGACGAGCTCGATCGGCGCGCCGAGGGGCAGGTCATCCCGCCGGCCCGGCGCGCCTTCGGTGACGATCCGCGCCTGCCGGTCTTTGCCGAGGTCAGCATCGCAGGCGAAGCCCAGAAGAGCGGTGTCGCGCCCGAAGCGCTCGGCGAGCTACTCGATCTGATCGATCGAAAACCGGCGCTGCGTCTGGTCGGCCTGATGGCGGTGCCGCCGCTCGACGAAGACGGCACGGCGAGCATCCGTCATTTCGAAGCCCTCCGTCGCCTTCGCGACGAACACGGAGGACCTTCGCGATTGCCCGAGCTCAGCATGGGCATGACCGCCGATTTCGAGCAGGCGCTCGCTGCTGGAGCCACCGTCGTTCGCATCGGCAGCGCCATCTTCGGGGCACGCGCGCGGCGTCCGGAGGCCGAGGCCTGATGTCGCGCGCACGCACCCGCACGCGGACCGACGAGCCGACGCTCCTCACCCGTGCGGCGGAGCGCGGCGCATTCGGCGGCCCTCCCGCACCGCTCGCAGAGCGCATGCGCCCTCGCTCCCTCGACGAAGTCGTGGGTCACGAGCAGTTGCTCGAGCGCGGCAAGCCGCTCCGCGAAGCGATCGAGAGCGACAAGATTCCGTCGATCGTGCTCTGGGGGCCACCGGGCTCCGGCAAGACGACGCTCGCCTCGGTGATCGCCGCGCGAACGCGCACGGAGTTCGTGGCGTTTTCAGCCGTGCTCGGCGGTGTGCAGGAGCTCCGCGAGATCGTCGAGCAAGCGCGCGAGCGGCGCTCGTACCACGGCCGCGGAACCACGCTCTTCGTCGACGAAATCCATCGCTTCAACAAGAGTCAGCAAGACGCGTTCTTGCCGCACCTCGAACACGGCACGATCGTGCTCATCGGCGCCACGACCGAAAATCCTTCCTTTGCGATGAATGCCGCGCTGCTCTCGCGCTGTCGCGTGTTTCGGCTCGAGAGCCTCGGCGAAGCAAGCCTCGCCGGGCTCTTGCACCGCGCACTCGCTGACGGCGAGCGAGGCCTCGGCGGCCGCGGTATCGAAGCCGACGAAGACGCGATCGAGCTCGTCGCACGCACCGCTCGGGGTGATGCCCGGCGCGCGCTCGGTCTGCTCGAAAGCGCGGCGTCACTCGTGCCCGAAAGCGGGGGGCGCATCGATCGACCGTTGGTCGAGCGCGCCGGCGAGGAGCGCACGCTGCTCTACGACAAGGCCGGCGAAGAGCACTACAACGTCGCGAGCGCACTCATCAAATCGCTGCGCGGCAGCGATCCGGACGCGGCGCTCTACTGGCTCTTTCGCATGCTGGACGCCGGGGACGACCCGCTCTTCCTCATGCGTCGACTGATGATTTTCGCGAGCGAGGACGTCGGCAATGCCGATCCGCGCGCACTCCAGGTTGCCGTCGATGCGGACGCCGCTTTTCGGCGCGTGGGCATGCCCGAGGGCGCCTTCCCGCTCGCGCACGCGTGCCTTTACCTGGCGAGCTGCCCCAAATCGAACGCCGTGAAGAGCGCCATGACCGCCGTGCGGGCTCACATCGAGGAGCACGGCGCCCTGCCGGTGCCGAAGAAGCTCCGGAACGCCGTCACCCGGCTCATGCGGGAGGAGGGGTACGGCAAGGGTTACGAGTACCCGCCGGATCACGCCGAAAGTTTCGTACCGGGCGAAACCTATTTGCCCGACGCGCTCGCCGGCACCCGGTTCTACGAACCGACCGAGCAGGGGCTCGAAAAGGCGATCCGCGAGCGGCTCGACCGGCTCCGGCAGAAGCCGCCGGAGGGATGATCGGGTCAGAGTCCGACGAGCGATGGGCTACTTTGCCCGCGATATCCTGGCCAGATCGGCGCGCTGAGCACATTTCTTGCTTGGACCATGGACTGTGCGATCTGTGCCAAGTTTCGCCGGCGAGCCTGTCGCCGTGGGCTCGTTGCTTCTTTTTCTACCGCTCGTCGCACTCGCGTGTGGGTCGAGCCAAGCTGACCACGCGACCGTCGGCGACGGCGGGCAGGCCGCTGCAACGGCCGGCGCCGGTGCAGGCGTGGTCGGCGCAGGCACGGGGCCCGGTGGCGGCTCCGGGGAACCGGGTGCAGGCGGGGCCGGAGGGGCGAGCGCGGCGGGTGCCGGCTCCGGGGGCGTCGGGCTCGGTGGGGGAGGGAGCGGTGCTGGCGCAGGACGGTCGGGTGGCGGTGCGGGAGCTTCGGCGGGCGAGGGCACGGCTGGCGTCGACTCCATGAGGGACCCGCTCGTGAACCCCGAAGCTTGCCCCGCTGCCGATCCCGAGGAGGGCACGCCCTGCCCTGAGCTTGGCTTGGTCTGCAAATACGGCGAGGAGCCCGACTGTCGCAGTCGCTGGGGCTGTAGCCAAGTCTGCGATCCGGTGTGCACCACGAACTTTGCGTGGGAGCAGAACTTTGGCAAAAGGGATTGTCCGACCGTCTGTCCCGAGACCGAGCCGAGCGCTGGAGCGCCGTGCGATTCCGAGCTTGCGGTGTGCACCTACGGTGACGATCCGGCTTGCCGGAGCGCGTGGGAGTGCAGAGGAGGCGCCTGGCAGGCCCCGGTGCCAGCGCGAGACTGCGATGGGACGGTGGTGTGCCCGGCGCAAGCACCCGTGTCGCTCATCACGTGCGGCGCCGACGAGGTCACGCCGTCTGACGGGCGCTGTGTCTACGAGAACGGTGTGATCTGCGCCTGCATGTGCATCTGGGACATCGGTGGTGCGATGGCCCAGGGGCTTCAGATCCACTGGTCGTGCTCGATCCCCTCCGCGACAAACGGCGTCTGGAACGCCGACTGCCCCCTAGGTGTTCCGATGGAAGGCTCCGCTTGCGTGGGCGAAGTGGAGTGCAGCTACCCCGCCGCGGACATCTGCGAGGTCCCCAACTTGGTCCTAACCATGGCCCGCTGCGTCTCCGGCTCGTGGGAGCTGACCCCATAGAGCGCGATTGCGTCAACTGACCTGATGGGTTTTGCGGTCCAGTGCCGGACGTCGGTTGCTGCTACGCGCCGGTTCCGTAGTCCGGCTCCAAGAGCGGGCGACGAGCGTCATACTCTTCTGCGTGTAGCCCCCAGTGAGCGGCTCGAGCGGCTCCGGCAGAAGCCGCCGGAGGGATGATCGGGTTAGAGTCCGGCGAGCGATGCGTGCGACCGCTGTCCACACTCGGCGTTCAGCTGACGCTACTTAGCGTTGCTGCGCTTCTGCAGAGTACGGCCTCTCGTTTCTGCCTCGAACGACGACGTGAGGTTCCAAGTCACTGGCAGATTCTGCGGTAGCGATTGCGGTGTCGAAGGACCTGTGTTGCTCTGCTCTCAGCAGGGCCGAGGATCCGTTTGCATCGCGCAACCGGTGCTCCGACCCGCGCACGGGAGGTTCGGGAGGATGGACACGATGAGCTCACTCAGGGTGCTTGCTGTAGCCATGTTGGGAACCGTGGTTGCCGGTTGTGGTGCCGCGGAAGACGACAAGGCGGGCCGTAGCGACGCAGTCGGAGTTTCGGAGGAACTGCTCACGAACTGGCAGGGGTATACCTTCTTCACGGCCAACAATTATAGCGCCCCGGTCTGCTTCCGCGGTGACGGCAGTGCGGTGAACCGAGCCACCGTCCGCAATGCGATCGAAAAGTCCTGGGGAGCCGTCACGAGAATCAATTTCAGCGGGTGGGGTGAATGCCCGACGTCGGTTCCCTCGACCACCATTCCGGTCTACCTGAGTGTGAGCAATTCCAACCCGCAAGCGTGGGAGGCGTACGGCTATCCGGGGGTTGGTGGCCGCCTCACGGGCGTGCCCGGTCCCGCTCAGATCTTCATTCGGCTTCACTCGAGTGATATCAACGCGCTCCCCTGGATTGCAGTCCACGAAATGGGCCATGCTCTCGGCTTCGCACATGAGCACACGCGAAGCTCTACGCCGTCCGCTTGCATCCAGGAGCAACATGGGGCCGACTGTGCGACCGACGCAGACTGCCTGACAGATGACGATGAGGTCTGCGATCCGCACGCCAGCTCCGGCAATCCGCTAAAGCCGTGGCGCTGCGCGATCCCCGACGTAGTCATGGACTACTCGCTTCCGTTCCTGACGCGTTACGATGCCGAGTCGGTCATGAACTACTGCCGAACGAATCAGGCGGCGCCACTGACGTTCTGGGACATCTATGGCGCTCAGCTGATCTACGGGAGGCGCATCGACGCGATCCGACCGCTCATTTCCTCGTACTCTCCGTGGCGCGGCGATCACTTCGCCGGCTTCTCCGCCCCGACGAGCTTCGACTACGCTCCCGTCTATGGGGAGGGATGGATCTACACGGTCAGCGCGCCGGGTACCGTCCCGCTCGACCTCTATTGGCATGCCGGTCGCGGAGACAACATGGTAGTCGCCACGCAATCCTCGCGACAGGCGGCGCAAGGCGCGGGCTACACGTTCGCTGGCACGGTTGGCTACGTGTATCCGACGCAGCAACCGGGCACGGTTCCCTTCAAGCTCTATTGGAGCGCGGCGCGCGAAGACAACTTCACGACCGCTTCTGCCGCAGGAGCCCAGGCCGCTGCGGCCGCGGGGTATTCCTTCGTACGCGATGAAGCTTTCATCTTTGCCGACATTCCGTACGACATGCTCACGTACTACTACAGCAGCGCGCGCACGGAGCGGCTACACACGCGGACTGGATCCGCAACCGCTGCCGCCGCAGATCTAGCAGGGTATACCAACTACGGATTCGATGGCTTCACGCTCAGGCACAACGTTCAAGGAACGACGGCCTTCCGGCAATTCTGGAGCAACGACCGTCAGGAGCACTACCTCACAGGCACCGCATGGGGGGCGCAAAACGCGAGCAGTTCGGGTTACAGCGAGATTGGGAACGAAGGCTTCGTGTTCGATACGCAAGTAACGGGAACGTCTCCATTCCGGTCGTTTTGGAGCTCGGGGAATCTCGACAACGTTACTTCGAGGGCCTACGACTTCTTTTGGGACGGCTACACCTCCCTTGGGAACGAAGGCTACATGTACAGCTGGTTCTAGCCTGGGTGGCGCGCGCCTCCCCTCCGCCGCCCTTCGCTCTCCGTCCGCTTCGTTCGCTCCGCATGCCGGTGCCGGCGCTTCTTGTGCTTCTTTGCCCGAGCCAGCGCGCGGTCCACGGTGATGAGGCGCTTGCCAACCTGCACGTCGATGTAGCCCCCGGGGGCGAGCCTGAACGGAGCGTCGACCGCTTCCATGAAGCTGAAGCTCATGGAGCCTCGCTTGCGCTCTGGCTCGAACCACTCCGGCACCACGAAGTCGCTGACGCTGACCCCATCCTTGTCGTACACGGTTTCTTGCACCGGATCGCACACCTCCAGGGCGACGAAGGCCTCGCGCTTCTTCGGCCTGTCTTTCGCGAAGTAGTGGCCCAAGGCGTAGAGGTTCACGCCGGGGTCCGCGATCATCTCCAAGACCTCGTGAGACAGCGTCACGCTGTAGTTGGCGATCGGCTTACCGTCGCCATCGATGGTGAAGACGTGCGCGACTGGCACGCCTTCGATGAAGTGGTAGCCGAGTTCGTCGTCGTCGTCCTGCCCCATCACGATGATCTGCATCGTGCGCTTCGGTACCTTGGCGGGCTTGTAGACGAGCTTCGCGCGCCAACCCCAGAGCGGAAAGAAATCCTCGTCGACTTGCTTTTGGATGGCGCGCACCACGCGCCGGAGCTCCCGGTCGGGGATCTCCGACTCGTTCAGCACCACGATTTTCGGGGACCCCCGATCGAAGCGAACAGCGTTGGTCGGCATCTTCTCTCCCGGCTGAGTCGAGCAGCGGGTTTGTCTCCGGGCCGGCGCAGGGTCAACGGCAGACGTCTGGCGCTCGCGCGCCGCACGCGCTCATCGGCACTCGGTTCTACGAACCCACCGAGCAGTGCCTGGAAAAAGCGATGCGCAAGCGGCTCGAACGCCTCCGGCGAAAGCTCCGGTGTAAAGTCCGCGGGCGATGCGCCCGACCGCCTTCCTTTGCGCTGCCCTGGGCCTCGTGAGCTGCCAGGACCGGCCGCCCGCGTCGGCGGCCGAGGACAAGAGCCCCGCCGTGTGCGAGAGCGAGAAGCAGGCGCTCGTCCGCCTGCTCGCCAACCTTCCGGAACGGGCACTCACGGCCGACTTTGCGCGTGATCTGCCGCCGTCCACGCTCGGTGCACCACCGCGAGCCGGCGCGGTGCTCGAGGTCTCCGAGGCGAGCCTTGCCCTCGACGGCAAGCCGATAACAGCGAGCGCCCTCCCGACGATCGGCGCTCGCGACGCGAAGAGCACGCTCTACGTGGCCGCCGCGCCCGACACCACGATCCAACGCATCCGGCTGGCCGTCGCAGCGGTACCGAAGTCGGTCGAGCTCTCCCTGCTCGTGCGCGCGCGTGATCCGGGTACCGCGGCGGTCAGCGCGCCCGGAACACCGGAGCGGGCCCAGCGTTTGGTGGAGGGCGTCATCGCCGAGCGAGATCCGAACGCGCGCCGGGCACTCCTCCGCCAGGGATACGCCGAGTTTTCTCGTTGCGAGGGGCTCGCGTCGGCCGTCGAGCGGGCCGATGCCCTTTCGCCCGCCGCTCGCTGGCCGGCGCTCCGCACGGGTGCAGCCGAGGCGGTCCCGGCGTGCGACTGCGCGTCGTTGTCGGCGCCGTCGCTCGGCGCCCTCTTCGCGGCCGAGCAGCGCGCGGGCGCCGGCACCCTGGCTGCGGTTCCGTTTTCCTTCGTGCGGGACGAGCGGTGCGGCGCCACGATGCCGCTCAGATCGGTGAAGCGACTGCTCGAGCAAATCGAACAATTCGACGCGGAATGGGCGGGAAAGTGGCAGGACGACGCCCTTCGTTTCGAGCAGGTCATCACCAACGATCGCCTGCTCGTCCAGTTCTGCGACGCGCTCCCGGGGGAAACGCTGGCAGCCCTCGAGAGAGCGCGGGCGACGCTCTACCTCCGTGCCCCGGGGCGTGAAGGTTGCGAGGCGTGGTCGTTCGAACCGCTCTCGCCGGGAGCGCCGATGGGCACCTTCCGCCGCGGCAAACCGGGCGCTCCTGCGAGCCCCGCGCTGGCGTTCCACTACTGGCAGGCCGCGGAGGAGATCAGCGTGTTCGGCCCGCTCGTCCCGGGAACGCCCAGCAAGCCGACCGACGAGCGTGAATGGCCTTGCCGTACGACCTTCAAGCTCACGGGGATCGACGCCGATTCGATCACGCTCGAGAGCGGCCGATTCTTTTTCAGCGAAGCGGCATGCCGTTCGGCGAGCACGAGCACCGCCATCAACGCCTGCCCCACGACCATCGCCGGGGAGCCCGCGGCGTCGGGCGGAGGATAATCGGCCATGCACTCGCTCGGGCTCATGACCGTGCTCGCCGGTGGCCTGGCCGTGGCACTGGTGTTCGGACTCGTCGCCCATCGCCTTCGTCTGCCGCCGATCGTCGGTTACCTCCTGGCAGGAGTCGTCGTCGGCCCGTACACGCCGGGCTTCGTTGCCAACAATCAGCTCGCCGGCGAGCTCGCCGAGGTCGGCGTCGTCCTGCTTCTCTTCGGCGTGGGGCTCGAGTTCCACCTCGAAACGCTCGTGCGCGTGGGCCGCGTCGCGGTGCCGGCCGCCTTGGCCCAGATCGTGCTCGTGACCCTGGCTTCGGTCCTGCTGGCTCCGACGCTCGGCTTCGAGGTGACGGCCGCCGTCGTGTTCGGCATCGCCCTGTCCGTCACGAGCACCGTCGTGCTGATCCGGGTCCTCGCGGATCGGCGCGAGCTCCACACGCCGAGTGGACACGTCGCCGTCGGCTGGCTGGTGGTCGAGGACCTGTTCACGGTGCTCGTTCTCGTGCTCTTGCCCGGACTCGTCGGCACCACCGGCGACGTGGGCAAGATCGCCAGCAACGCCGGGCTCGCCGCCCTGAAACTCGCGGGGCTGGTCGTGTTCACGCTGTTCGTCGGGGGGCGCGTGATCCCCTGGCTCTTGAACCGCGTCGTCGCCACGAAATCACGAGAGCTTTTCACGCTGGCGGTGTTGGTCCTCGCCCTCGGCATCGGCCTCGCCGCCGCGCGGTTCTTCGGCGCGTCGGTGGCGCTCGGCGCGTTCCTCGCCGGGATGGTCGTGGGGCGATCGGACTTCGCCTTTCGCGCGGCTTCCGAAGCGCTGCCGATGCGTGACGCGTTCGCGGTCCTTTTTTTCGTCTCGGTCGGCATGCTGTTCGATCCGTCGTTCTTGCTCGAGCGCCCGGGACTGGTGGCGATCGCACTCGGTCTCGTCATGCTGCTGAAACCGCTCACGGCCACCCTGGCCCTCCTCGTGCTCGGAAAGTCGCCGCGCTCGGCGCTGATGATCGGCGTGGGGCGCGGTCAGATCGGCGAGTTTTCGTTCATTCTCGCCGCGCTCGGCACCCAGCTCGGCGTGCTCCCTCCCGAGGCGGGCAGCGCGCTGGTAGCGGCCTCGATCCTCTCGATCACGCTGAACCCGGTGCTCTTCAAGCTGGCTCCCCGCGCCGAAGCGCTGCTCCCGCAGGCGAAGCTTTCCACCGACTCGGTTCGCCCTGCGGCGCGCCACGAGCCGCGGCACCGTGCGGTCGTCGTCGGTTACGGCCCGATCGGCCGCACCGTGTCGCGGCTGCTGGAGGAAAGCGGGATCGAGCCGACCGTCGTCGAGCTCAACGTCGAGACGGCGCGCACGCTGCGCGAGAAAGGGGTCCGGGTCGTCTACGGGGACGCCAGCCGCCGGGAAACGCTCGAGCAGGCCGGGCTGCCGAGTGCCGTCGCGCTCGTCCTGAGCACACCGTCGGAAGGCGCGACCGCCGGCATCATTCGCCAGGCACGCGAACTGAACCCTTCGATCTACGTCATCGCGCGCGCGGGCTACCTGGCCGAGATACCGCCGCTCCGCACGGCCGGGGCAAACGCCGCGTTTTCCGGCGAGGGCGAGGTGGCGCTCGCGATGGCGGAGCTCGTGCTGACGCGCCTCGGGGCGACGCCCGAGCAGGTCGACCACGAGCGGGCCCGCGTCCACGAAGAGCTGCTCGGCGCAGGGACCGAGCCCGAAGACAGAAAGAGCGCGCTCCGAAGTCAGCCGTCCTGAACGAGCTCGCACAGGCCCGGCAGATTTCGGTATTCCTGCGCGCAGTCGAGGCCGTAACCGACGACGAACGCATCGCCCACGACGAATCCGACGTAGTCGACCGCCACCTCCACCTTTCGTCGCGCGGGTTTGTCGAGCAAGGCGCAGACGCGGATGCTCTTCGCCTTCCGCGCCTTGAGCAGGTTCAGGATGTAGGCGAGCGTGAGGCCGGTATCGACGATGTCCTCCACGATCAAGAGGTCCTCGTTTTCGATCGGATGTGCGAGATCCTGGATGATCTGCACGGCGCCGGTTGATTCGGTGCCGCTCCCGTAGCTCTGCACGCCGAGAAACTCGACTCGCAGTCGCAGGGGAATGGCCCGCACCAGATCGGCTGCAAACACGAAGCTCCCCTTGAGGACGGACACCACGATCGGCGGGCGATCGCCGTAGTCGGCGGCGATGGTCGCGCCGAGTTCAGCGACGCGCGACGCGATCGCTTCGGGCGAGTAAAGCGGGCGAACGGTGCCCGGCGCGGGAAATGCCGCCATCCCGCGACGAGTAGCGGGCGGCGGGGCGAAGGTCAACGACGGCGTCGGCTCAGCGTGGCGCGTGAGCCGTTTCCACCTTCGTCGTAGCCCCGTCGGTGGTGAACGTCACTCCACCCCCGCGGTCGAGCCGTAAGGCGTGCACGCCGTGCGCACGCAAGCGATCGAGCACCGGTGCATGAGGGTGTCCGAAGCGATTGCGCACTCCCGACGAGAGCGTGACGAACGTCGGCCGTACCGCGGCGAGGAGCGCGTCGCCCGTCGACGTACGGCTTCCGTGATGGCCCGCCTTCAGGAAATCGGCGCGAAGCCGCGAGCCGTAGCGGGTGACGAGCTCGGCTTCCTCCTCGTGCTCGGCGTCGCCCATGAGCAACACGGAGCGCTCGCGATACGTGACGTGAAGGACCAGCGAGTTGTCGTTCGCGTCACGCCCCGGTACGAAAGCCGGGCACGGAGCGAGGAGCTCGACGGTGGCGCCGCCGTGGCGCCGGGGCTTTCCGCACAGCCCCGCGGGGCGGCGAACCGGAATGCCGCGCACCCGCGCGAGAGCGATCAGCGCAGCGTAGGCGGGGCCGGCCCCCTCGCTCTCGCCCTGCCCGCTGTCCCAGAGTTCGCCGACGTCCATGGCCCGAAGCACCGCGGCAAGCCCACCGAAGTGGTCCGGATGCGGGTGCGTGAGCACCATCACGTCGATCCGAACGCGGCGCTTCCTTCGCAGCACGGGGACCACGACGGAGGCGCCCGTGTCGACCGGGTTTCCCACCATGCCGCCCGCGTCCACCAGCCATGCCGCGCCGTCCGGGAACTCGATCAGGTTCGCATCGCCCTGCCCCACGTCGAGGGCGCTCACCCTGAGCACGCCTTCGCTCCCACCGGCCGTTCTCGCCGAGAGTTCGACGGCGCCGAGCGAAAGGACAAGCGCCGCGAGCCAGACCACGCGCATCAGGCGCGAGCGTGACTCGAAGCGCACCAGGACGAGACCGGCGGCGCCGACCGCGAGCAGCGCGAGCTCGAAACTCGTCGGCTCGGGCACGTTCATGGCGAGCCACGTCGTGGCGGCGCTCTCTTTCGCCACACCCTTGACGACCAGGAGCGCGCCGGACGCCACCAGGGCCACACCGCGCTCGAGCGCCGGAAAGGCGCCGAGCAACACGTGCCCGAGGCACAGGGGGAGCGCCACCGTTTCGCCGAACGGCGCGGCCAGCACGTTGGCAAGGACACCGGCGAACGTGAGCTCGGGGGCGAGCAACGCGAGGAGCGGCGCGCACGGGAGCATCGACGCCAGCGTCGCCGAGACACTCTGCCCGATGAAACGACCGACGCGCGAGGGCAGGAGCGACGCCCGGGCGGTGAGCGCGGGGCCTATCACGAGCAGGCCCGAGGTGGCGGCGGCGGACAGCAAGAACGACAGATCGAACGCCACCAGCGGGTCGACGAGGGCGCCGGCGAGCAGCGAGAGGGCGAGCGTGCGCGTCGCACGCGGTCCACGGTCGACGGCCCGCGCGACGAATGCCGCCGACAGCATCCAGGCGGCCCGCCACGCCGAGCCGCTCCCGCCGGCAAAGTCCGCGTAGAGCAAGGAGAGCGGAATGCCGAACAAGCTCGCGAGACGTCCGACGTCGATACGGACGGCGAGCGCCTCCCAGCGCGTGAGGAGCGCACGCAGGGCGCTGACGAGCGCCGCCACCGCAAACACGAGGTGCGTCCCGCTGACGGCGAGCATGTGCGACAGCCCGCTCTTGCGAAATGCCGCGTCGTCCTCGGGATCGAGGTCGTTTTCTCCGAGCACCAGAGCGCGCGCCATCGGCTCGGCGCCGGGCGCAAACGTGGCGCTGATCCGCTCGCGAGCTCGTGCCCGTAGCCGATCGACGAGCGATCCCAAGCGCCCGCCGCGATCGATCACGTCGAGCGCCAGGATCGAACCGCTCAGCGTGATGCCACGGCGGGCGGCGGCGGGGAGCGGATCGCGGGTGTCGATGTTGCGAAAAAGCTGGAGAGGCGCGAGCTGCGCCACGACGTCGACGACGTCACCGCGCCCGAGGCTCCCCTCCGAGCCGTGCAACCGAATCCGAAGCGGGCCGGGAACTGGGTGACCCTCGCAGTCGAGGCCCTCCGTCTCGGCCACGAACGAGAAGGCGTCACCCGACTTGACCGGCGACGCGACCACGCGCCCGGCGCCCGCACAGCGCGACGGCGGCCCGAGCGCGTCGCGCACCCGCACGCGCTCGGCGTCGAAGCGCTCGAGCGCCCACGCTCCGCGGAGCGACGAAACGCCGAGCAGCCCGAGGGCGAGCGCCGTCCACCAGGGGCTGAGCCGCCCACGCAGGCAAAGCGCCACACCGACCGCCCCACACCAGACCGGCCAGGGCGCGAGCGCAGCCGCTTGCCCCGCCACGGCGGCGAGCGACACCACGAGGACGCCGTCGATGCGCACGGCCACCGAAGCAGCAGGAGCCGTGCCGGGCGGCACCCCGCGCGGAGGCGCCGACCGTCAGCGTCGAGGCGAGCGGTGGCCGCCGGCGTGAACGCCGGCCGCCACGCCGCCGTCGTTAGTCAGCGAGCTGGCAGATCTGGATGCAAACTTCCGAGTCCGCGCCGAGAGAGCACTCGCAGGCCTCGCAGTCCTCGACGCAGCCTTGGCACTGGTCCGCCTCGGAGCACTCGGGAGGATTAGGGTCCGGATCGGTGATCGACCCGGAGCACTCTCCGAACGCCAAGAGTTGCGACTCACACACGTTGAGGAGCTCCTCCTCGTCGAGCTCGGGTTCTTCGCCGGCGCAGACGGCGTCGAAGAAGTCCTCGAAGACGGGGGAGGCGAGGATGCAACTGAGCGCGGCAGCAAATTCCGCCTCACAGGGGGCAAACTCCACGAGCAGCTGGTCACAGGAAGCCGGACAGGCGGCGAGCTCCTCGGGCGTCGGCGTCACACCCTGGCAGGTGCGCGTCGCCGCGAAGTTACAGAGCTGGACGCAAGCCGGGCCTCCGCCACCCGCCGGGGGATCGTAGATCGGCGGCGGCGTGTCCGTGGTCGGCGGCGGTGTGTCCATCGTCGGGGGAGGCGGCTGGTAGACCCCAGGGGGTGGGGTGGGCACGGGCTCGGGGCCACCACTGGTGTCCGCGATGCCCGTGGCCTTGCCACCGCAAGCAACCAGTGCGGGAGAGCCGAAAACTGCGAGCACCAGAGCGATCGAGCGACCGTTCATGAAGCCTCCTTCGGAAGAAAACCGAGCCAATGATTCTGACACGAGCGGGGGCGCAACGCCCAAGCGGACGCGCGCCCCCGTGCCCGCTGCCTCAGAAGTAATACAAGGCCGCGATGTTGTTCGTGAAGATTGCCCAGGGGTTCGAACCCACGGTGGTACCGAACGAGGTGCGGCTCGACGAGCTGTCCACGTCGCCGGGCGGCGTGGGCGTGGTGCTGTCGGTGGTCGATCCGCTGTCGAGCGCAAACATCAGGCCGATCGAGCCCTGGAGCGCCAGCTGCGGGATGCCGATGAAGCCGAAATGGATTTCGGCACCGGCGCGAGCGCCGACGTCGAGGTGGAAGCCCGTGTTGCTCTGGTCACCCTCACCGGCTCCGGGCATGGCCGGATCTTCCGGGCCGTTCGTGTCCGTATGCATGCTCGCATAGAGGACGTTCAGCTCGGGAATGACCTGAAACGAAAAGTGCCCGGACGAGGCGAGCGAAAGCGGAACGCCCGCGTGGAGACCGAGGCCGAGGAACCCATCTCGGTCACGCTCGACGGCCGGGGTTCCCGGAACCTCGATGCTTTCGCTGCCGCCCAGGATCCCGACGCCGAGACCCACGTCGATGCCGATCATCGGATCGAGCCAGTAGCGAACGCCGACGATCGGCGCGCTACCGGTGAAGGCGTAGGGTGAGGCGCCCGAAGCGGGGCCGCCGGGACCCGCGCCGACCGCGGCGCCGGCACCGAGCTGGCTCACGCCGAAGTAACCGACAGCCAGGCGACCGACCATTTGATCGTGGTCACTGCCGCCCGCCGTTGCGGCTGCTGGAGCAGCGCCGGGCAGTGACACACCCACGTTTCCACTGGCCGTCCCACCCGCCGCCGGTGCTGGATCCTGGGCAAATGCCCCGGTAGTCACAGCAGTCGCAGCCAGGAATCCCGCGGTAAAGATCATGTTTCGCATCGATTTCCTCCGATTTTCAGGCTTTCGACACGGCCTCCTCTGGCCGCCGGCTCTATGATGGCGGGCAATGCTCCTCCACCTTCCCTACGAAGGTCAAATCAGGCGCAACGCACCGCGTCATGTCGCGCGTCATGGCCTCCGCCGAAGCACACTTCTGCCGGCATTTTTGGGTGAAGGATGAACGGGCCAAAGGGCCGGGGTCGAACCCGGGCTGATCTGCTCCTCGTCGAGCGAGGCCTGGCGGAGAGTCGCCAGAAGGCCCAGGCGCTCATCCTTTCGGGTGGTGTCCACGTTTCGGGGCGGCGCGTCGACAAGGCGGGAGAGCTGCTCGACAGCGACGTCGTGCTGACGGTCAAGGAGCGGCCGCGCTTCGTATCCCGTGGGGGTGACAAGCTCGACGGTGCGCTCGCTGCGCTCGGCGTCGATGTCTCGGGCTCGGTGTGCGCCGATCTCGGCGCGTCGACGGGTGGCTTCACCGATTGCTTGCTGCAGCGCGGCGCGGCGCGCGTGTACGCCGTGGATGTCGGGCATGGCCAGCTCGACGCGCGGTTGCGCGCCGACCCCCGAGTGACCGTGCTCGAGCGTACCAATGCGAGACACCTGACGGCGGCGTCACTCGGCGCCGCGGTGGATCTCGCCACGGTGGACGTTTCCTTCATCGGCCTCGAAAAGCTCTGCCCGGCGCTCGCGTCCATCGTGCGCCCCGGCGGCCGCCTGGTTGCGCTGGTGAAACCCCAATTCGAGGCGGGTCGCGCCGAGGCAACCCGCGGGCGCGGCGTGATCCGCGACGAGGCGGTGCGGCTCGGCGCCGTTGCGCGCGTGCGCGAGGTCCTTGGCCAAGCGGGCTTCAAGGTGCTCGCCGAGGCCGACTCGAGCCTCACCGGTCCGAAGGGCAACCGGGAGCGATTCCTCGTAGCCCGCTTCGAGCCCGCCGAAGGGCGCTAGAGCGCGAGCACCCAGACGTCGTAGACGACGTGCGTCCAGACCACCGGTGCGAAACCGCGGAACGCGTAGATCACGGTGAAGACGAGGCCGCAGATCCAGCGAAACAGAAAGGACCGGAGCTCGAACGCCTCACCCAGCGCACCGAGGTAGTGCCAGCCGCTGAAGAGCGCCGCGGCGACCAGTGCCCAGCCGAACGTGATCAGACGCCCGCGGCCGACCGAGATCGGCTCCGCGAAGAGCCTCAGGATCCGCGCGCCGAGACCGAACAGGGCGACCCGAAAGGCGATCTCTTCGTAGAACCCGGCGCCGATCGAGAGAATGATTGCGCCGAACCTGCCACCGGCCTCGGTCGCGGCCGCGAGCGGCAGGCTGCCGACGACGGTGCCGGCGATGAGGCGCATCGCCACGGCGTAGGCGATGCCTTCGGCGAGGATCAGCGCGAAGCGCGACACGCGGAGCTCTTCCCGCCGGCCGAAAAGCGCGAGCACGCCGACGAAGGTGAGCCCGAGCGCGAGCGTCAGGCCGGCGTAGGCCGCAAGGTTGTCGTTCGCGAGCTTCACGAGCTCGCGCGTGACCAGATCGGCCGCGTTGCGAACCGGGAGGAAAACGACCCCGAGGTGGTAGGCGACGAACAGCGGCAGGGTGAGCGCAAGGTCGGACCACGCATCACTCGGTTGGACGCTCGGCTCGTCGCTCGGTCCTGCTTTCATTCTCCCGCGACGCTCAGCCCGGTCTCAGGTTGTAGACGACCCACATCACGAGCACGATCCAGCCGAGCACGATGCCGACGAAGGGTCCGTCCTTCAGCATCTCCTGGGTCGGGCTCTCGGCGCCCGGACGATTGCGGACGATGTGGAGGAAACGCATGACGCCGAGCACCACGAACAGCGTGCTCACCCAGAGCCAGTCGGTCCGAAAAAATTCGCGGGTGTGCGGATCGAGCGTGTAGCTCAGGTAGGTCGCGACGGTGGCGGCGGCGGTCACGCCGAGCGCAACGTCGAGCCCGCGCGGCGTGTAGGATTCGAGGGCGTGACGCTGCGCCCCGGCGTTGGCTTCCGCGCCGACGAGCTCGTGGCGGCGCTTGCCGAAGCCGAGAAAGAGGGCAAGGAGCGCGGTGCAGGCGAGCAGGTACCAGGAAACCGGGGTGCGCGTCGCGTAGCCGCCGGCCATCACGCGAAGCACGAAGCCCGCGGCGATGAAGCTCACGTCCAGGTACGCGACGTGTTTGAGCCGGAAGGAGTAGAGGACGTTCTGAGCGAAGTAGACGAGAGCGACCGCGGTGAAGGCGAGCCCGACCGTGAGCGCCCAGCCGAGTGACACCACGATCAAGCCGACGACGAGCGCCCACGCCCACGGCAGCGGCACCACGCCGGACGCGATCGGCCGCGCGCGCTTGAGCGGGTGAACACGATCGGCTTCCCGATCGAGGATGTCGTTCAGCGTGTAGACGGCGCCGGCGAGCAAGCAAAAGATCAGAAACGCCGAAATTGCCCGCGGCAGGAGCAGCGGAGCGAACACCTCTTTCGCGAATACCAGCGGGGCGAGGACGAAGACGTTCTTCACCCACTGGTGGGGGCGAATCGTCATCACCATCCCGCGGACGCGCGAGACCAGCCCGGGGTCGGGTGGGACGGAGGGCTTCACCTCGTCGGTCATCGCGAAATCGCCGGCGACGGTAGTGCCCGGGCGCGCGGCGGGCGAGCGTTTTTTGCGGGCCGCGAGCACGAACGAGAAGCGCGCTCGAGATCACGTAAGCTCCCGGACCCGTGGCCTCCGACAGGGAAAGGATCCGTCACCGAGAGCTGGTTCGCGAGATCCTGCGCCACGACTACCGCTACCACGTGCTCGACGATCCCGAGATCACCGATCGCGAGTACGACGGGCTCTACGCGGATCTGAGAACCCTCGAGGCAGCGCATCCCGAGCTCGTGACCCCCGACTCACCGACCCAGCGCGTCGGTGCGGCTCCGCGTTCGGTCCTCGACCACGTCACGCACGTGGTGCCGATGATGTCGCTCGACAACACGTACAGCATCGAAGAGCTCGGCGATTTCCTCCGCCGCGTGAAGGGTGGGCTCCCCGCCGGCCGCGAACCGTCCTTCTGCGTGGAACCAAAGCTCGACGGAGCGAGCTGCGAGATCCTCTACCGCGAGGGACGCCTGGTCGGGGGATCCACGCGCGGCGACGGCATCACCGGCGAGGACGTGACGCTGAACCTCCGCACGATCCGCTCGCTCCCGCTGACGGTGGACCACCAGGGGCCTCTCACGCTGCGAGCCGAGATCGTCATCTATCGCCGCGATCTCGCCCGGATCAATCGCGAGCGCGCGGAACTCGGCGAGCCGGTCTTCGCCAACCCCCGCAATGCCGCATCCGGCGCGCTTCGCATGCTCGATCCGCGCACCGTCGCCAAGCGGGGGCTCCGCGCCGTGGTGTGGCAAGTGGTGGAAGGAGCCGAACTCGGCCCGACCCACTCGGCCGCGCTCCAGCGCCTCGCTGAACTCGGGCTGCCGACCCACGGCAAGCACCGCGTGTGTGCCAGCGACGCCGACCTGGTCGCCGCGATCGAGGCGCTCGACCGCGATCGGCAGGGTTACCCTTACGAGACGGACGGCGCTGTCGTCAAAGTCGACGCCTTCGCCGACCAGGCGATCCTCGGTGCGACCGCAAAGTTTCCGCGTTGGGCCATCGCCTACAAGTTCGGCGCGGAGCGCGCGACGTCGCGGGTGGTCTCGATCGAGGTGAACGTCGGACGGACCGGGGCACTGACGCCGGTGGCGATGCTCGCTCCCGTTCAGCTCTCCGGCACCGTGGTCTCGCGGGCTTCACTCCACAACGAGCAAGTCGTCGGCGAGCTCGACGTGCGCCCCGGCGACTTCGTGACGGTGGAAAAAGCCGGGGAGATCATCCCGCAAGTCGTCGCCGTCGATCACGCCGCGCGCACGGGGTCAGAGCCTCCGTTCGTGATGCCGACCCACTGTCCGAGCTGTGGTTCTGCCGTCGAACGCGTCCCCGGTGAGGTCGCCGTGCGCTGCCCGAACACGCGCTGCCCGGCCAAGGTGAAGGGTAGCCTCTTCCATTTCACCCGCCGCTACGCGATGGACATCGATCATATGGGCGAATCTCTGATTGGCACCCTGGTCGACCGCGAGCTCGTGCGAGACGTCGCCGACCTTTACGGGCTCAGCGCGAGCACGCTGGAATCGCTCGAGCGGATGGGCAAGAAGAGCGCCGAGAACGTGATTCAAGCGATCGAGCGATCGAAAGAGCGCACCCTCGACCGATTGCTCACCGGTCTCGGCATCGAGCACGTGGGGCAGGTCGCGGCCCGTCAGCTTGCCGATGCGGCGGGCTCGCTCGACACGCTGCTCGGCTGGAACGACGACGCCGTGGCGCGTGAGGTGGGCGCTATCTCGGGGTTCGGGCCGAAGCTCGTGGACAGCGTCCGGAGCTACCTCGCCGATCCGGTCAGTCGCGCGTTGCTCGAGCGGCTGCGGGCGCTATCGGTATCGAAGCCGCAACCGCGGCTCGAATCGGCGGCATCCGGGCCACTCAGCGGCTCGTCGTTCTGCGTGACGGGCGTCCTCACGCGACGGCGCGAGGACGTGCACGCCGACATCCGGGCTGCCGGCGGCGAGGTCCACGACAAAGTGAAGCTCGGGACGACCTATCTCGTCACCGGCGAAAAAGTGGGCAAGTCGAAACTCGACAGCGCGAAAAAGCACGGTACCAAGGTACTCACCGAAGCGGAGCTCGAGGTCCTGCTCCGCGGAGGCGACGCGTGAACCAGCAGCAGCTCACGATCTCGATCGCGGCGGCGGTCCTGTCGATCGGCAGCATCGTCGCGACGGTGCTCGTCGCGCTCGATGCGCGGTCGGGTCCGGCACGCTGTGGGGAGGGACTAACGGCTGCCGGCGCGCGCTGCTGCGGAGAAGGCCAGCGCAACGCCGGCGGGCGCTGTACGGGTCGGGCGCGGACGTGCGCACCCGGCCAGCAGAAGACGGCGGAAGGCTGCGTGCTGCCGCCGGCACGCGTCGCCGTCGCCGGCGGAAAGCCACCCCTCGATCCTGCCGACTGGAGCGGTGGGCGAGACGCCGGCAAGAAGTCCTCGGGCGCGGTCGCCGCCTTCGAGCTCGATCAGGCCGAAGTGACGGTCGCTCGCTGGGATGCCTGCCGCTCGGCACGCGCGTGCGACGCCCTGCCGGCGAAAGGTGACGCCGGAGAGCCGGTTCGCGGCGTGAGCCCGGCGCAGGCCGAAGCGTTCTGTCGCTTTGCGGGAGGCCGGCTGCCGACCGGCGCGGAGTGGACACTCGCCGCGATGGGGAAAGAGGCTCGGCGCTTTCCGTGGGGCTCGACCGGCCTCGTCTGCCGCCGCGCAGCCTACGGACTGTCGAGTGGCCCCTGCGCCGACGGCGCTTCCGGCCCCGAGCTCGCGGGCTCGCGCCCCGACGGCGCGTCGCCGGACGGAATCCTCGATCTTTCGGGCAACGTGGCGGAGTGGACGCGCGAAGCCCAACGCTACGTGGCCCGTGGCGGCTCGTTTCGCGCTCGTTCGGCCTCCGATCTCAAGACGTACGCGGTCGAAGTGACCGGACCGCGAGCGGACATCGGATTTCGCTGCGCGTACCCCACGAAGCGATGAGCCGGCGATGACGGTCGCCGTGCTCTCCACCGGGACCGAGCTCACGCGGGGCGAGCTCCTCAACACGAACGCGCGGTGGCTTGCCGACGCACTCACCGAGCTCGGGTTCGACGTCGCCGAGCTCGAGACCGTGGGCGACGACCGTGAGAGCCTGCGAGACGCTCTCGTGCGGCTGGGTGCCGCTCACGACGCGGTCGTCTGCACCGGAGGCCTGGGGCCGACCACGGACGATCTCACGACCAGCGTCGTCGGTGAGGTGCTCGGCGTGCCGCTGGTTCGCGACGCCGACTCGTTCGAGACCATCCGCGCGATGCTCGAGCGGGCGGGCCGCACGATGGCGGAGTCGAACGCGAAACAGGCCGATTTCCCGCGCGGCGCTCGGGTCCTCCCGAACCACCGCGGCACCGCGCCCGGCTTCTCGGTGACGCTCGGCCGTGCGCTCGCGTTCTTTCTACCCGGCGTGCCCAGTGAAATGGAACCGATGTTCGAAGCCTCGGTCGCGCCGGAACTCCGCGCGCTGCCGCGCCGCGCGACGCACCAGATCCGCCTCAAGACGTTCGGCCTCGCCGAGTCGGCGATCAACGACCGCCTCCGAGGGATCGAAGCAGCACGCGGTGTGACGCTTGGCTACCGCGCCTCGCTGCCGGAGATCGAAGTGAAGATCCTGGCGTCGGGCGAGGGCGCCCGCGAGCGCGCGGTCGAAGCGGCGGGTGCGGTGCGAGCGCTGCTCGGCGACGCCGTCTACGGTGAGGGGGCGACGAGTTTTCCCGCAGCCATACTGGCCGAGCTCGAAGCACGCGGCGCCACGCTGGCGCTCGCCGAGTCGTGCACCGGCGGCCTGATTGCGGAGCTCCTGACGCGCGTGCCCGGCGCCAGCCGCACCTTCCTCGGCGGCGTCTTTGCCTACGCCAATGCCGTGAAGACTACTTTCGTCGGCGTCGACCCCCTACTGCTCGAAAGGCACGGCGCCGTGAGCGCCGAGGTCGCGAGCGCGATGGCCGAAGGTGCGCGCTCGCGCTTCGGCTCGAGCATCGCCCTCGCCGTCACCGGCATCGCCGGGCCGGACGGCGGCAGCGCCGAAAAGCCCGTCGGCCTCGTGCATTTCGCCGTCGCCAGCGCTGCCGGCGTGGTCACGAAGGAGGCGCGTTACCGCGGCACTCGAAACGACGTGCGGATGCGCGCCGCATTCGGCGGGCTCGCCCTGGTCCGCAAAGAATTGTTAACTGAATGAGGGAGGGAATTGCGGGGAGGCGATCCGGGTTCTAGGTACTGATCTCCGGGATGACTTGGTCGTTCGCCCTCTTCTTCGTCGTGGTGCTCGCGCTCCTCACGGCGGCGAACCGTCACGTCTACCGCTGGGCGAACCGTGCGTTCCCGTTACCGGGCTGGGCGCAGCGCTCGCTCCGCTGGGTCCTCGGCCTTTCGGTCGTCGGGATGGTGCTCGGGCGCGTGCTCGATCGTTTCGCCCCGTCCGCCGCAGGGCGAGCGCTTTCGTTCGCTGCCCTGGTCATCGAGCTCGCGGTTCTGATCAGCGTCACGTTCCTGCTCCTCGTGGATCTCGTTCGCTTCGTTCACGGCCGGGTCGAGCGCCTGCGCGCGCGCGCCAGCGCTCCGACGTCGCCGGCCGTCAGCGCCGATGCCGCGCCGGCCGAACCCGTGCAGGAAACTCCGTCACTACCCGAAGCGACGGCATCGATCATCCCGCGCCGCACGCTGCTCACGCAGGCGGCGGTCGGTTCGGCGTTCTTGATTGGCGGCTCGAGCGCCTTGTACGGCGCCCTCGTCGGTCGTCACGACTACGCGATCGAGGAAGTGCCGATCCGGATCCCCGGGCTCTCCAAGGCCCTCGACGGTTTCTCGATCGTCCAGCTGTCCGACATCCACATCGGCACCTTCGTCGGAGCGGCCGAGCTCAACGCGGGGTTCGAATTCGTGCGGCGCGCGAAACCCGATCTCGTGGTGCTCACCGGGGATCTGCTGGACCACGATCCGCGCCATGCCGAGCGGCTCGGGAGCTTCGTGCGCCGGCTCGTCCCGCTCGCACGTGAAGGCGTGGTCGCCATCACCGGCAATCACGACTACTACGCGGGCGTGGATCCGACCGTCGCCGCGCTGCGAGCAGCGGGTGCTCGCGTGCTTCGCAACGAAGGGCAGGTGATCGGCGGCGCGCAGGGCTTCGCGCTACTCGGCGTCGACGACGTGATGGCACTCCGTTTCGAACCGGGCGGCGGCCCCGATCTGGGGCGCGCGATTGGCTCGCTGCCGCTGGTCGGCGGGCGCCACGTGGCGCGCGATCTCCCGCGCGTGCTCCTTTGCCACAACCCGTCGTTCTTCGAGCAGGCAGCGGGCCAGGTGGAACTCCAGCTGTCCGGCCATACCCACGGCGGGCAAGTGAACCTCGTGGTGCGACCGGCCGATCTGTTCCTGAAGAACGGCTGGGTCGCCGGCCGCTACGAGCGGTCCGGGTCGCACCTCTACGTGAATCGCGGTTTCGGAACCGCAGGTCCGCCCGCCCGCATCGGCTCGCCGCCCGAGATCACGCGCGCGGTGCTCGTCGCCTAGAGCGCAGAGACCATCCCCCGCACCATGCGCAGCGCTACGGCAACGGGAAGGGGCTCTGGGAGTAGGTGGTGACGGCGTTCTGGAACTGCCCGCCGTCGGTGGTGATGTACGTCTGATTGCCGGCACCGACGCCGAACACCGCGGCGAGGCCGCCCGCGGCGACGAACTCGTCGATGTGACTGAAGATGTAGTGGACGCGGTTGTCGCGGTAGGCGCCGGGCTCGCCACCTTCGGTCGCGCTCGGCACGCCGAACGGGATCTGCCACCAGATGTTGGGGACACCGAGCCCGTCACTGATCTCCTTGGAGAACGCGAGGTACTCGTGGAAGTTCGGACTCGTCTGGTTGGTCTCGTCCCAGTACCAGGGTCCGTCATCGCGCTGGCAGTTCGGGTCGACGTGCTCCTCGAAACAGCCAGCATCGCGATCGAGCATGTCCATGCCGATGAAATCCGATTCGCCCGCACCGCAGCCGTTCAAGAACGTCACCATGTCGGCGGGCTCGCCCGCCCAGCGTGACGCGTGGAAGCCGAGCAGCACCTTCGGCGCCATCATCCGCCCGAGCCGGATCAAACACTGGCCGAAGCCGGCGAGGTCGTCGGATCGATCGGCGCACTCGGGCACCAGGCTGCTCACCCGAACGGGAATCGCCGCCGGATCGCCGCCGGCCTGCTGCTGAGCGAAGGCCCAAAAATCGGGCTCGAAATGCACGATCGCCGGCTTGTCGAACTCGGCGAGGCGCTCGTAAAGGAGTTTCAACGTGTCCCAGTACGCGCCCATGAAGCCGTCTTCGGCGAGCGGATCGAGGTTCGCCTCACCGCGGGACGCCATCGTGTAGAGATCGAACATCGGCGTCACACCGTGCGCGTCCGCCGAGTCGGTGAGGATGTTCACGAAATAGCCGCCGGCGTTCCAGTCGGGCCAACCGCCTTCGCCCGGCAAGCCGACCAAGTACGCGTAGTGAATGTCGAGCGTCACGCCGAGCGTGTAAGCGCCGTCCTCGTTGTGGTCATTGGCCAGGTCGTTGCCCATGCCGATCAGGAAGTTCGGCGCACGGCCGAGCTTCCGCGCCGCGTCGGCGGCCGTGCTCGTGCCCGGAGTCGTTCCGCCGCTGCCGCCAGTGCCACCCGTACCGCCGGCTCCGCCCGTGGCGCCTCCGCTGCCACCCGTGTCGCCGCCGGATCCACCCGTGTCGCCACCGCTGCCGCCGGTGCCGCCTGCCGCCGCACCACCGGATCCACCGCTCCCGCCCGCTCCACCCGTGTCGCCGCCCGTACCGCCCGTGCTCTGGGACGCACCGCTCGAACCACCGGATCCACCGGACCCACCCTTCCCTCCGCTGCCGCCCCCCACTGCGCCAGTGCCACCGCCTCCGCCCGTTCCGCCGGCGCCGCCCGTTCCGCCGCTGCTCGGCGGATCCTCGGGCGCTCCGGAGCACGCGGCCGTCACCCCGAGCGTCAGTACGCCGAGCGCGATGAAGCGCCCGATCACACCCCGAGAACGCCGCCCGTTACCGTCGTTCCGTGCGTCAGGCATCCCTCCATCTTACCCGGTTTTTTCGAGCTCGGATCTCCGAGCGGTTTCAAGTGCTTCCGAGATAACGCCGCGTGAGGCGCCGTTCGAATGCTTCGGTGCCGAGCGAACGACCGGTTGCACTTCGGACGAGTGCGTCCGTTTCGAGCCGCGAGCCCTGCCCCCAAAGTTTTTCGTCGAGGAACCGATCGAGCTCGGCGAGCTCGCCCCGTGCGATCGCCTGGTCGAGACCCGGAAGGCTCGCTGCTGCGGCTTCGAAGAGTTGCGCGGCGGTCAGCGCGCCGAGCGTGTAGGTCGGAAAATAGCCAATCAGCCCCGCGGGCCAGTGCACGTCTTGCATGCAGCCGCTTTCGAAGTTGCCTGCCGTAGAGAGCCCGAGCAGCCGCTTCATCGCCGCATCCCAGGCCTCGGGAATGTCCGCGACCTCGAGCCGCTTCTCGATCAAGGCTTGCTCCATCTCGAACCTGAGCACCACGTGGCACGGGTAGGTGACCTCGTCGGCCTCGGTGCGGATGAAGCTCGGACGCACCCGGGTCACCAGCCGGTGGAGGTTCTCCGGACTGAACGCGAGAGGCTCGCGCGCCACGGCCCCCGGAAAAGCGGCGCGGATGAGCGGCGCCGAGAACTCGCAAAATTCGCGGCTCCGGCAGACCTGCATCTCCATCATCAGGCTCTGGCTTTCGTGCACGCTCATGCCTCGCGCGCGCCCGACGGGCTGTCCGAGGTGCGACGGCGGCAGGTGTTGCTCGTACTTGGCGTGACCGGTCTCGTGGAGCACGCCCATCATCGCCTTGACGAAATCGAGCTCGTCGTAGCGTGTGGTGATGCGCACGTCCTGCGGCACGCCGCCGCAGAACGGATGGTGACTCACGTCCAGTCGCCCGCGCCGAAAGTCGAACCCCAGGCGCTTCATCAACGACACCCCGAGCGCCCGCTGCTCGTCGATCGGGAACGGTCCGGCGGGGACGACCACTGCCTCACCGCGCTGTTTTTCGAGCACCTGCTCGATGAAGCCGGGCAAGAACTCGCCCAGGCGCCGGAACAAGACGCCGATCTCCGCGCTTCTTCCGCCGGGCTCGTAGCCGTCGAGGAGCGCGTCGTACGCGCCGAGGCCGAGCTCGGCAGACAGCGCCTGCGCGACCTCGCGCTTCAGTGCGAACACTTCCTCGAGGAACGGCCGGTACGTCGCCCAGTCGTTTTCCTTGCGCAGCTTGCGCCACGCTTGCTCGCTCCGGCTCTCCGCGCGCGAACTCGCTTCGACGAGCTCCTGGGGCAGCGCCGTCGCGCGGCGGAACACGCGCTTCATCTCGCGAACGTTCGCCCTCTGCCAGGGGTCGAGCGCACCCGGTTCGGCGTCGACCTTCGCGAGCCACTCACCGAGGGCGGGCAGCGTCGATTGCTCGTGGATCAGACCGCGGACGGTGGCGAGCGCCTCACCCCGAGCGTCGCTGCCGCCGTCGGGCATCATCGTCGCCTCGTCCCACGCGGCGATGGCCTCGAGGTGTTCGAGCTGTGCGAGGCGGTGGTGGTGACGTTCGAGCGCGGCGTACGACATCGACGCCGAGTCTACATCGGAGCGCGAGTGCAGGCCGCCGGCGCGCGCTCAGTTGAGCGACGCCACGCTCTTGCCGGACTGCACCGAGCCGCTTCCGGTCTTGGTGAAGGTGAGCTCGGAGCCGTTCCGGCCGAGGAAGATGGTTTCACCCGGCAAGAACTCACCGGCGAGGATCCGCCGGGCGAGCGCGTCCTCGACGTGCTTCTGAATCGCGCGTTTGAGGGGCCGCGCGCCGTACTGGGGATCCCAGCCGAGCTCGCCAATCAGATCCTTGGCAGCCTCGCTCACGTCGAGGCCGAGGTCCCGGCGACCGAGGCGCGCCGCCAGCGAGCCGAGCTGAATGTCGACGATGCTGCGGAGTTGATCGCGGCCGAGGCGTTCGAAGCGCACCACGTCATCGAGCCTGTTCAAGAACTCCGGGCGGAAGTGATCGCGCAGGGCGTCGCTGACGACTTTTTGAGCGAGACGCTCCTTCTCGTCCGCGGCGAGATCGCGGCGTTCTTCGAGCGCGCCGAGCTCGGCCGTGCCGAGGTTGCTGGTGAGGATGACGACGGTGTTCTTGAAGTCGACGGTGCGGCCTTGGCCGTCCGTCAGGCGTCCGTCGTCGAGCAACTGGAGCAACGTGTTGAACACGTCGGGGTGCGCCTTCTCGATCTCGTCGAACAGGAGCACGCTGTAGGGCCGCCGGCGCACCGGCTCGGTCAACTGACCGCCCTCGTCGTAGCCGACGTAGCCGGGCGGAGCGCCAATCAGCCGCGAGACCGCGTGCCGCTCCATGTATTCGCTCATGTCGATGCGGATCATCGCGCGCTCGTCGTCGAACAGGAACTCGGCGAGCGCACGCGCGGTTTCGGTCTTCCCGACGCCGGTCGGGCCGAGGAACAAGAACGACCCGATCGGCCGCTTCTGATCGCCGAGCCCGGCGCGCGAGCGCCGCACGGCGTCGGCCACCGCAACCAGTGCGCGATCCTGGCCGACCACGCGCTTCCGGAGGTTCTCCTCCATGGCGAGCAGCTTTTCGAGCTCGCTCTGCAGCATCCTGGACACCGGGACTCCCGTCCACTTCGAGACGATGCCGGCGATGTCTTCGTCGGTGACTTCCTCGCGCAGGTACGAGCCGTTCGCCTGCACCTTCGCCAGTTCGGCCCGCGTCGCCTCCAGGCGGCGCTCGAGCTCCGGAACCTTGCCGTAGTGGATCTCGGACGCACGAGCGAGATCGCCCTTGCGCCGCACCTGCTCTTCCTCGGCCCGGAGCTCCTCGAGCTCGGCCTGCGCCTGGCGGATCTGCTCGATGCTTTCCTTTTCGCGCAGCCACTGCGCGCGCATGCCGTTCCGCTGCTCGGCGAGCTCGGCGAGCTCGCGCGAAAGGTCCGAAAGCCGCGCTTTGCTGGCCTTGTCGCGTTCTTTCTTCAGCGCCTGTTCCTCCATGCGGAGCTGAACGAGCTTGCGATCCAGCTGATCGATCTCGACCGGCAGGCTGTCGATCTCCATCTTGATCTTGCTGGCCGCCTCGTCGACGAGGTCGATCGCCTTGTCCGGCAAGAAGCGATCGCTGATGTAGCGGTGGCTCAGGGTCGCGGCGGCGACCAGCGCGGCATCGGTGATGTGAATGCCGTGGTGCACCTCGTAGCGTTCCTTCAGGCCGCGTAGGATCGCGATCGTGTCCTCCGGCGACGGCTCGCTCACCATCACCGGTTGAAAGCGACGCTCCAGCGCGGCGTCCTTTTCGATGTGCTTCCTGTACTCGTCGAGCGTCGTGGCACCGATCGCTCGGAGCTCACCGCGCGCGAGTGCCGGCTTCAGCATGTTGGCCGCGTCCATCGCGCCCTCGCCCGCGCCGGCCCCGACCAGGGTGTGGAGCTCGTCGATGAACAGGATCACCCCGCCGCCCGAGGCCTCCACCTCCTTCAGCACGGCCTTCAGCCGTTCCTCGAATTCACCGCGGAATTTCGACCCGGCGACCATGCTCGCGAGATCGAGCGCCAGGATGCGCTTGTGCTTCAGCGATTCCGGCACGTCGCCGCTGGCGATGCGGTGCGCGATGCCCTCGGCGATGGCGGTCTTGCCCACGCCGGGCTCGCCGATCAGGACCGGGTTGTTCTTGGTCCGGCGTGACAGCACCTGCATCACGCGCCGGATCTCTTCGTCGCGCCCGATCACGGGATCGATCTTGCCGCGCTGAGCCAGGCCCGTGAGATCGCGGGTGTACTTTTCGAGGGCCTGGAACTTTCCCTCCGGATCCTGATCCGTCACGCGCTGGCTGCCGCGGATCTCGGCGAGCGCCCGGACGAGCTTGTCGTGCGACAGCCCGTGGCGATCGAAGACGGCCTGAACGTCCTTGTCACTCTTCGCCGCAGCGAGCACGAAGTGCTCGACGGACACGTAGTCGTCTTTGAGACGCTTGGCCTCGCCCTCGGCATGCGTGACGAGCGGCCCGAACCGCCGACCGAAACTCGGCTCGGCCCCGCCCGAAACCTGCGGCAGCGCAGTGACACGGACCCCTAGATCGCGGGCGAGCTCGGCCGGGGACGCCCCCGCGCGCTCGACCAGCGCGCGGCCGACGCCGCCCTCCTGCCCGAGGATGGCGACCAGTAGATGCTCGGGGATGAGCTCCGGGTTGCCGCGGCGGGAGGCCTCCTCGACCGCGCCTTTCAGCGCTTCCTGGCTCTTGGTGGTGAGACGATCGATACGCATGGCGACCGTCCCCCAAGGTAAATCGCCGATCGGCCCCGGCAAGGGGGGTTCTAGCGGCAGGTGGAATCGAGCGAGGGCGTCAGCGAGCTGATCTGACTCTGGTAGCCGCCGGGCATCGGGTTGATGAGGACACCGGCGACACCGTCGGCGATGCGCTGGTTGATCACGTCGGCGGGTGCGCTCGACCAGGTGTTCGCCTGCGTCGAGACACCGAAGCTGGTATCGATCAGGAACGGCTTGCCGGTGAGCTCGTAGAGGAAGCGATAGGTACCGTCGGGTCGACCCTCGGCATCGCCATCGTTGAAATACCCGCCCGGGACGTTCGCCATACCGGTCGTGTGGACGAAGTCCACGGCGTCGAGCGGCATCGCGTTCCAGTAGCCGGTGAGCACGTCGTCCCGGATCCAGGTCGAGTGGTTCAGCGCGATGACGGCGTTCGGCATCGCCTCCTTCACGATGCAAACGATCTCGGTGGCGAGCGAGCCGAGCTCCGACATCGTGAGCGGCTGGGTCTGCTCGTCGTACGTGTACTGGATGAAATCGGGGTCGATCAGCCAGATCACGGGGTCGTCGGGATAGGCCGCCCGCGACCGCTCGGCATAGCTTCGGTAGATGGAAAGGATGCGGGCGCGGTTCGAGCGGATCCACTGCGCGCCCTCGTTGCAGAGGTTGTGCCCGTCCATGTCGGTGTTGCAGTCGCCGAGGTCGCCATCGAGGTTCGCTCGATAAGCGATGAAGTAGGCGATGTAGACGGGGACCGCGTTCGTCGAGTCGAAATTCTGCTCTAGCCACGAACAGCCGTCGCAGGTCGTCTCGAGGTTCTGCTCGTAGCCCACCCACTTCGACGCGAAGTTCAGGTAGCTCGGGACGTCGCCGTTCGGATTCGCGCCCCAGGCGAAGGTGCAGCCGAACGGGGAACCATGCACCGTCGCGCCTGGGCAACTCGTCGAGCTCGGGCCGGTACCCGCGGTGCCGGATCCGCCCGTGCCCGCACTGTTCGCGCCCGCGCTCGCGCCGCCCGAGGCGCCCGCGCCGCCCGCCGCGCTCGCGCCACCCGCACCACCGCCCGCGACGGCACCGCCACCCCCGGTGCCACCCTTGCCGCCCGCACCACCCTTGCCGCCCGCGCCAGCGCCAGCGCTGCCGCCGTTCCCGCCGCCACCCTTGCCTGCCGCCAAGCCGCCGGCACCGCTTCCTCCGGTGCCGGCACCGCCGATTGCGCCACCACTACCCTCCGGATCAGGGGTCGTCTCGGTCGTGCAGCCCGCGGTGTTGAGGATCGCGATGAGGCCAGTGGCAGCAGCCGCCAGTGGCCCGAAGAAAGCCCGTCCAGCCATGAGTCAGAAACGCTAACTCATCGAGCGCACCCCTTCCAGGGACGAGGGACGAGCAGCATAAATGACGAGGACGCCCGCGATTTCGGGGCGTCTTGCCGCGGTACGCGGCGGACTACGCTCGCAGCCGGCGCCGCGTGGATCGTGGCGCCTGGTCGAGCAGCGACGTCACCTCGTCCCAGCGTTCGGGATTGCGCATCAGCGCGGTGAGGAGCGTCGCGGGGAGATGACCCGCCGCGGCCATCCAACGGTACGTATCGACACCGTGGACGTCCAGGTGATGCGCAATCTCGCGAAGCCGACTCACGCCGACGCCCTTGCACAAGCCGGACTCCAACATGCCGACGTAGCTGCCCGACCGCACACCGAGGCGCTTGGCCAGATCCTTTTGAGTGAGCCCGGTTGTCATTCGTGCATCACGTATCAAGCGACCGATTTTCTTCGTGGTTCTCCGAACAGTCATGGATGCCCTGCAGCGAGCCAGGAAGAGAGCAGAGGCTCACCTCGCTAGCCCCTCCTTCCGACCTCGAGAAATTGCCAAGCGCGAAAGACGAAGGCCACGGTTCGGCCAAAAACCGAACTCGAATGAACCCTCGCTTTCGAGGGGTGAGCCTAGATCCGATGCACCCCCGAGCGCCAGCTTGTTTCGGTGTTCGGCAGAGATGATATCGAGTGCTCGGTTGCAGTCTGGGTAAAAAGGGCGACCCCTCAGATATCCAGATTGCGCACGTTGAGCGCGTTCTGCTCGATGAATTGCCGCCTTGGTTCGACCTGGTCGCCCATCAGCACGCTGAAGAGCTCGTCCGCCCGAACGGGGTCGCTCACCCGCACCTGGAGGAGCGTGCGGGCATCGGGGCTCATCGTCGTGTCCCACAACTGGTCGGCGTTCATTTCACCGAGGCCCTTGTAGCGGGTGATCTGCATGCCCTTTCTGCCACGCTCGGTGATGAACGTTTCGAGACTCTCGGCATCTTCGACGGTCTCGGACTGACCGCCCACGTCCACGGTGTACGGGGCCGGACCGATCGAACGCACGTCGTCGTCGATCGACAGCAGCTCTTGATACTCACCGGACTCGGCAAGCTCCCAGTCGAGCACGGCGGGCCGTGACGACGCACCCGGACGAAACTTCACCACGATGCGACCGGCACCGTGCTGCTTCTCCCACTCCACCTGCACGGTGAGCGGCAATAGATCCGGATAGCGCGCCTCGAGATGCTGGCGGAGCTTCTCCGCCGTGGCATCCACCTTCGCCCGATCGCGGTAGTCGCCGAGCGTCATGCCGCCGACGCGAAGGAGCGCAGCCATGACCCGTGCGTCGCACCGATGGTCGATCTTGCGCAGCGTGTCGCGCAGGGCGCGGAGGCGACTCGCGAGGTTGAACAGCACGACGCCGGACAGCGCCGGCCCCTTGCTCGAACGCAGCGTGACGCCCTCGATCCCGTTCTCGATCAGGAAGCGGTCGAGCGCCGGCTGATCCTTCAGGTAGAAGTGGCGTTTGCCCTTACGAACACCGTAGAGCGGCGGCTGAGCGATGAAGAGATAGCCACGCTCGATCACCTCGCGCATCTGCCGGTAGAAGAAGGTGAGGAGCAGCGTGCGAATGTGGCTGCCGTCCACGTCGGCGTCCGTCATCAGGATCACCTTGTGGTAGCGGAGCTTGGAGAGTTCGAAGTTGCCGCTCTCGTCGATGCCGCAGCCGAGCGCGGAGATGAGCGTCGCGACTTCCTGCGATGACAGCATGCGGTCGAGCCGCGCGCGCTCCACGTTGAGGATCTTGCCCTTGAGCGGAAGGATGGCCTGGAAGTGGCGATCGCGGCCCTGCTTGGCGCTGCCGCCGGCGCTCTCGCCCTCGACGATGTAAAGCTCGCTGATCGCCGGATCCTTGCTCTGGCAGTCGGCGAGCTTCCCCGAGAGCGACGTGCTGTCGAGCACGCCCTTCCTGACGACCTCGCGCGCCTTGCGCGCCGCCTCGCGCGCCTTTGCCGCGAGCACGGCCTTTTCCAGCACTTTTTTCGCGGTACCGGGGTGTTCCTCGAAGTAGCGGCTGACGAACTCGTTCACCGCGTTCTCGACGATGCCCTTCACCTCGCTCGAGACGAGCTTCGACTTCGTCTGCGAATCGAAGCTCGCGTCGGGGGCCTTCACGTGCACCACGCAAACGACGCCCTCGCGCGTGTCGTCACCGGTCAGCCCGGCCTTCGCGTCGCGGAACAGGTTGTGCTCCTGACCGTAGGCGTTCAGCGTTCGGGTGAGTGCGGCGCGGAGCCCCGTGAGGTGCGTGCCGCCGTCCTTGTTGTGGACGTTGTTCGTGTAGCAGAGGATCTGATCGGCGAACGCGTTGGTCCACTGGAGCGCAAGGTCGACGCCGACCGGAGCCTTACCCTCGCCGGCGGGGAACTCGTTCGTGAAGGCGATCACGTCCTCGTGCACCGGCTCTTTCGTCTTGCTGAGCAGGGCGACGAACTCGGCGATGCCGCCCTTGTACTCCCACACTTCACTGCGGCCGCCCTCGCGCTCGTCGTTGAGCCGCACGATCAACCCCGAGTTCAGGAACGCGAGCTCGCGCAGGCGATTCGCCAGCAAATCGAAGCTGTATTCCGTGTTGGTGAAGATCTCGTGGTCGGGCTTGAAAGTGACCTTGGTGCCCGTCCGCTGTGTTTCCCCGATCGCCGCGATCGGCGCCTGCGGCACCCCGCGCCGGTACTCCTGGAACCAGACGCGACCTTCGCGCGAGATCTCGAGGCGGAGCCATTCGGAGACCGCGTTCACGGCGCTCACGCCGACGCCGTGAAGACCGGCGCTCACCTTGTAGCTCGAGTGGTCGAACTTTCCTCCGGCGTGGAGGACGGTCATCACGACCTCGGCGGCGCTCACGCCGCGGTCAGGCATGATGCCGACCGGAATGCCGCGGCCGTCGTCTTCCACCGTGACCGAGCCGTCGAAGTGCACGGCGATGTCGATGCGCGTGCAGGAACCAGCGAGGTGCTCGTCCACGCTGTTGTCGACGGCCTCCCAGACCAGGTGGTGCAGCGCGGAGCCGTCGTGCACGTCCCCGATGTACATGCCGGGACGCTTGCGCACCGCCTCGAGCCCCTCGAGCACGGTGATGTTCGTCGAATCGTAGTCGCTCGTCGTCGGAGCTGTTTCAGGCACCGCTGTCGTCATCGTTTGAGTCGGCGAGGTCGGGGGCCCAGGGGCTCAAAACCACGCGTTCGGGAGACCTCAGGTCATAGCTACGAGCGGACCCCGACGCAAGGCGGAAAACCAGAATGAATTCCGCCGATTAGAAGGGTGTGACAGGACCAAAAACGCGGGCTTTATGGGGCGTTCGCAAGTGCCCCTCAAACGGTGTTTTCGGGGCCGCCCACAAGTGCGCCCGCGGCCAGGCGAAAATCGGCCCGCTCCGCGTGCGGAAAGGCACCCTCCGGAAACAGATCGAGCCTCGTGGTCGTGACGAAAACCTGGCCCGCATTCGAAGCGACGAGCTCGTACACGGCGAAGGTTCGCCCCGGGTCGAGCTCGCTCGAGACATCGTCGAGCAAGAGGAGCGGGTCGGCGCCGCGCGCGCTTCGGATGCACTCGAGCTCGGCGAGTTTCAGCGCCAGCGCCATCAGCCGCTGCTGTCCTTGTGAAGCGTGCGAGCGCGCGCTCCGACCGAGGAGCTCGAGGACGAGCTCGTCTCGCTGGGGCCCGAAATTCGCCGCCCCACGGCGCGCATCGGCTTCACGCGACGCAGCGAGTCGGGTCTTGAATTCGCCGGGATCTTCGCTGCCGCCGGCAGCGTACTCGGCACGGAGCGGGGTGCCGCCTGCCGCCACGCGCTCGAACGCCCGACCGAGCTCCTCGACGACGCGCGCCGCCGCCCGTGAGCGCGCGAGCGCGTGACGCGCGCCTTCGGTCGCCATCACGGCCTCGAAGACCTCGAGCTCGCGCGCCGAGGGCCCGCGGTCGGCCAGCACGCGCTGGCGGGAACGCAGCGCGCGTTCGTAGCGGAGCCGCGCGTCCGTGCCGGGCGGATCGACGAACAGGCCGACCCGGTCGAGCAGGCGCCGGCGACCGCTCGCTCCGCCGGCGACGAGGTCGAGATCGGTGGGAGCAAAGGCAACGATCGGCGTGCGCGTGGCGTAGGCGGAAAGCGTCTTCACGGGCTTGCCGTCGAGCCGCACGGTGCGCGACCGCTCGGCGAGCGTCACCCGCTGCTCGCGGCGCGCGCCGGCTTCGTTGACCCGAGCGACCACGCTTGCAGTCTCCGACCCTTCCTTGACCAGCGTCTGGAGTTTCTCGGCGCGAAAGCTCTTCGTCGTCGCCGCAAGGTAGATGGCTTCGAGCAGGCTGGTCTTGCCGTGGCCGTTGTCGCCCACGATGACGTTCAGGCGTGGCGACGGCGTGAGCTCGAGCGCTTCGATGTTCCGCACTCGCCGGACGGCGAGGCTCTCGAGATGAAGCGGGCTCGCGCGCGAGTCGGCGATGGCGTCACCGCCCGATCAGATCCGCATCGGCATGATCACGGCCAGGTAGCGTGTGTTGCCGCTCTCCGAGCCGGGAAAGATCACCGCCGGGTCGAGCTCGCCGCCGAGCCCGATCTCCACGTCATCCGTCGACAGCGCGCGAAGCACGTCGAGAAAGTAGCGCGCATTGAAACCGACCGTGATGTCCGAACCGTCGTAGTCGACGGCGAGCTCGTCGAAGCCCTCGCCGCTTTCGGGGCTCTCGCTCTCGAACCGGAGCTTGCCCTTGGTCAACGAAAGCTTCACACCGCCGGTGCGATCGCTGGCCGCCACCGACACCGCATTCAGCGCCTCGGCGGTCGCGCTCCGTGGCACCTTCACGCGCATGGCGTGCGACTCCGGAATCACCTGCTGGTACGGCGGAAACTGCGCGTCGACGAGCTTCACGCTGAACTGAAAGCCCGGTAGCTCGAAGAACGCATTCGGTCCGCTGACGAGCAATCGGATTTCCGGCTCCGCGTCGCCCTCGCGCTTACTCGACACCTCGTCGCACAGGCGGCGGAGTTCGTTCACGCCTTTCAGTGGAATCAACATCGTGCTCGATGCGTGGCGACCAGTGACGACCACGTCCATCTTGGACAAGCGGTGGCCGTCCGTCGTCACCATGCGCACGTGATCGCCGTCCCACTCGAACAGCGCGCTCGCGAGGTGGGGCCGAGTCTCGTCGTTCGAAATCGAAAAGTGCGTACCGGCGATCAGCGTCGCGAGCGTCGACGCAGTGAGGGTCGACACCTTGGCGTCGGCGGACGGCTCCGGCAAACTCGGAAATTCCTCGCCCGGGATCCCTTGCAGTGTGAAGCGGCGCGGCGAGCCGACGGCACGAAGTGTCGTCGCAGCATTGCCGGCCGTGCTGATGCCAATCTCGCCGTCGGGCATGTTCCGAACGCGCTCGACCAGATCGCGCGCGCCGACCGCGACGCTGCCTCCTTGCTCGACGCGTGCACTGATGGTTCCGCGCACGGCGACGATGAGATCGGTCGCGGCCAGCCGGAGCTCGTTCGGGCCACCGACTTCGAGCAGCACGTTGCCGAGAACGGGCATGGTGCTCTTCTTGTCGGCCACGCCCTGGCAGCGGTCGAGCACCGGAAGCAGATCCTTTTTGCTGACGATGACGTGCATCGGGCGGACGGTGTACCCGGGTGGCCAGCAAGGCGCTAGGGGTCCGTCGAGCGCCGGATCACGGACAGGACGGGTGGAGCTCTCCGATCGGAAGATCTGATTAATTTAAAGAACTGGACGTCGTCAGTAGGTGGTGTGGGTATGTGGACAGCCGGCTCAACCCATTGAAATAACTTGCAATAGAGCGCCTCGGCGCTGTGCAGTGGTGGCGGACGCAGGGCGGGACCCAGCTGTGGATAAATGGGTCAGTGGGGGTTTCCCCATGCCAGCCCCCGTCCGTTTCCGAGGGATCTCCAGAGTTTATCCAGAGGGTGTGGACGGACTGGATTCGGCCGCCCGTGCGGCTTTGCGCCGCTTTTTCTCCGTTGGGAGGCCGATCCGGGCAAGGGCGTCGACCAGCAGGCGGTAGGCACGATCGAAGGCGTTCGGTCCGACCTCGCCATTTTTTTGGGCCCGGCTCAGCGCCACGAGCTCGACGAACAAGAGCTCGCGCGCCCGGGCGCGGTCGCTCACCAAGCGTTCCGTCGACACGAACTTGAGCTTGCCGGCCGTCGCCATGGCGCCGGCGATCCCGAACGCGAGCGCGATCACCACGACGTACCAACGACCCACACTAGGCACCGGTAACCCGCTCAGCACCACGGTGAACGAGCCAACCTCCGGTTCACCGCGACCGACGACCTTCCGCGTGACGAGCACCGGATCGCCATTGGGACCGGTGGCTTTCTGTGGCGTCTCGAAACCGTCGACCTGGAGCGTCATCGTCTTGCTCGAGACGGCGAGTACGCGCATCTCCGCCGTTCGAGGTAGCGGACGCACGTTGAAGCTCACTGTCTCGTCAGCGGGCTTCGGGACCTGAAAGCGGAAGCTCACGTCGTGTGAGCCCGGCGGGTACGTTCCGAGCAGGCGTGCGCCGCGGCCCTCGACGGCTTCGAAGCGCGTGTCCTTCATGCCGTCCCCCGCGTTGAACGCCTTGAATCCCTCGGGAAGCGTCATGACCACGTCGCTCGGGACCCAGGCCGTCCTGCCGAGGTTCATCACGCGGAACAGCGTTTCGATCTGGAAGACGTCGTCGCGCGTCTCGATGTAGAAAAAGCCGCGCATCCCGACGACGGCTTCCTGAGCGTTCGAGGTGACGGGAAACACGTGGAGGGTCACGCGCATGCCCGTGTCGCGCAGGTTGAACGGCGACGACGCGTACTCGGCCGGACCGGTACGGGACGTCGCGCGGTAGCCGTAGGCGGAGCCGGTCGTGAGCTTGTCGAAACGGACGATACCCTTCGAGTCCGTCTTCGCCGTCCTCTGCGAGCGCGACTCACCTTCGGCGACGCTTTGAAACAGGATGCCGAGCCGCACGTCGGCGTTCGGGATCGGTTGCTCGTCGGCGTCCACCAGCAGCACCTCGACCGTGCCGGCGGGTAGGTCGGACGCCGGCTCCTCGCGATTCGGCTGCGGCATGCTGCCGTGTGGTGCACCGCCCATCGTTCCGTGGGGTGGCATCGTTCCGTGGGGTGACGCTTGCATCGGCGCGGGCGGCGGCGGTGGCGCCGTCCCCGGCGCCGACGCGGCAGGCCTGGCGCCGATCGGCGGGTGACCAGCGGGCAGGGGTGCCGCTGTTGCAGGCACCGGTGCCTGGGCGGACGCGGCAGGCTTGGCGGTGATTGGCGGGTGACCGGCGGGCATCGGTCCCGGTGTCGCGCGCAGCGGTGCCTGCGCGCTGGCACGCTGAGCGGTGCCGAGCACGAGCGCAACCGCGACCGCGATGACGCCCAGCCTGGTCACGCGCTCTCCTTGGCGGTGGAATCGGGCTCGGGCGCGGAATCCGGCTCGGAGTCGGGCTCGGACGCCGGCGTCGCGCTCGGCGCCGGCATCGCTTTCTTTGCCGCGGCCTCCTCCTCGGCTTGCTTGAGGCGGATCGCCAGCTGGCGTTCCACTTCGGCGCGCTCCTTGGCGTGCCCCTCGTCGACGGCGAGGATCAAGCGCCGCGCCTCGGCTCGGTAGCGCGCGGAGAGTTCGGCGTAGTCCTCCTCCGAGATTTTCCCGACGCCGCGCTCGAACTCGAGGTCCTTCAACGCCCTGAGCACCGCGCGCTTCTGCTCTTCCTCAGCCGATGGTGCGCCCAGGCTCAGCGCCTCTTCGAGCGTGATCGAAGATTCTCCGGTGAGCGACTGCACGCTGGCCCAGAGCAACGCGATCGTACCGAGCAGCGCTCCGCTGGCGACGACGAGGAGCGCGATCTCGATGCCCACGACGAGGCCGGCCACCGCAGCCCCGGCGAGGGTTGCGAGCGGCAGGACGAGCGCGAGAGATGGCGCCGGCCGGCTCATCGAGCGCGCCGCCAGCCCGACACGGAAAGGACGCCACCGAGCGCGAGCCCAGCAACGATGGCGCCGAACGCACCGAGTGGTTGCTGTCGTGGTGGATCGGCGTTGAGCGCGAGCTTGGGCCGGCTCGATGCCGCGAACGCGCTCGTCGGGCTCGCCGTCAGCCAAACGGCGAGCATCACGCTCGTCGCGACTCCGGCACCGGCGCGGAGATAACCCCAGGCGCCGACCTCACGGAAGCTCACCTCCGGCCAGAGCGAGAGCGAGGCGCCGCCGATCAGGATGAAGACCCCGAGCCAGATCCAGGAGACGAGCGGGTTCAGGTGAAACTGGAACGTCGCGCGCTTGGACTGGGGATCGACCGTGCCGACCACGGTGTACACGTCCTCGCGCAACCCGCGGAGCATCGCGACCTCGGTGGTCGGACTTTCGGGTTGGCGGTGGTAGATGAACTTCGCGGGCGAGAGGCGGGCGACGTCGCTGCCGCCGCGCGAGAGCCGAAGATCGGCAAAGATCATGCGCTTGTTCAGATCGGCTTGCTCGGCCGGGCTGCAGCGCGGGTTGCCCGGGCACATGCGCGGCCCCTCGTACGTGATCTGATAGCGGCCGAGCTGGTAGCTCTGCCCCGGCGTCATCGCGGTCTCGCGGTCGAGCCCCCACGCGCCGCCGGTGAAGCCGATGAACATCGCGCAGATGCCGAGGTGCACGATGTACCCGCCGTAGCGGCGCCGGTTCTTGTCGAGCAGCCGCATGAGCGCGACGAGGATGCTCTCTTCTTCGTTGCGCTTGTCGGCTGAACGGCGCCGTGCCGCGATGCCGCGCGCGAACTCCTGGATGACGACCGTCACGTTGAACGCGGCGATGGCGACGACGATACCGGGCAGTGCCGAGCCGACCTTCTGCAGCACGAGGCCGATCACGCCCGGATAAAAGGCGTCCCGCTCCACGAATGACGGGTAGCCGAGCGAGCGTCCGAACACGAGCTGCAGGAGGTACATGCCGACGAGGGCGCTCACGGGCGCGATGAAGGCGCGTTTCAACGCCTCCGGGCTCGTCTTTCGCCAGCCGAAGAGCGGCGCAAGGCCCATCAACGCGAAAATGGTGAGCCCGATCGGCGCCATCCAGCGATTGAAGAACGGCGGGCCGACGGTGACCTTCTCACCCCAGAGCTCGCTCAGCTTGGGAAAGAGGGTCGCCACCAGGATGAACGTCATGCCGCCGAGGAGCGCCCAGTTGTTGATGACGAACATCGCCTCGCGACTCGCCACCGCTTCGATCTCGGATTTCCCGCGCAGCAGCGGCAGGCGCCACACGATCAACGCCAGGCTGCTCGCGGCGATGATGGCCATGAACCAGACGAAGTATTTGCCGATGTCGCTCTGCGCAAACGCGTGAACGCTCGAGATGAGGCCAGCGCGGGTCAGGAACGTGCCGAAGATGGTGAGGAAGAACGTCAGGCAGATCAGAAAGACGTTCCACACCTTGAGCATGTTCCGCCGCTCCTGGATCATCGTGGAGTGGACGTAGGCGGCGGCGGTGAACCAGGGCAGGCAAGCTGCGTTCTCCACCGGGTCCCAGGCCCAGTAGCCGCCCCAGCCGAGCTCTTCGTAGGCCCAGGCCATGCCGAGCGCGTTGCCGATCGAGAGGAAGAGGAACGCAAACAGCATCCATTTGCGGACGGCGACAATCCACTCGTTATCCAGCCGCCCGGTAGCGAGCGCAGCGACGCAAAAAGCGAACGGCACCGAGCAGCCGACGAACCCCGTGTAGAGGGAGGGCGGATGGATCACCATCCAGTAGTTCTGAAGCAGCGGGTTCAGCCCCTCGCCGTCGGGGCGCGCGCCGGCCACGGTCGCCTCGAACGGGTTCGCAGCGAAGAGCATCAGCACCGCGAAGAAGCCGAAGATCGCCATCAGCGTGGCAATCACGTACGGCTGGAGGTGGCGGTAGCGGCCGCGGAGCCAGGTGACGCAAACGGTCGTGTAGCCCGCGAGCAAGAACGTCCACCAGAGGAGCGAGCCGTCCTGACCGCCCCACAGCGCGGTGAAGAGGTAGCTCGTCGGCATCGAGCGGTCGCTGTAGCGGGAGACGTACCGGATCCGGAAATCGTGGGTGATGAACGCGTACGCGAGCAGCGCCACGGCGAACAAGGTGAGCCCCGCGGTGGCGTACGCGCCGTAGCGCGCCGACTGGAGCAGCCGCGGCTGCCCGCGACCGGCCGCGAGCGCCACTGCGAACGTGTACGCGGCGGCGACGAGGAGAGCGTAGAGAACGCCGGTGCCGAACTCGGGGAGCGACTGCCACATGGCGGGGCGGAGCTTACCCCAATCGAGCAGCCGGGGCCCTTGGCCCCGCACCCGAGAAAATCGGCCCAAACCGCGTTACATGTCGTCGGAGACGGTCGTGCCGAGATGCTCCCCCAGGCAGACACGGCGGATGTTGCCGGGAGACATGCGAAAAACGTGGATCCTGAGGCCGTGGTCGCGGCAAAGCGCGACGGCGGTCGAGTCCATCACCGCCAGGTGATCGGCGAGAAAACGGTCGTAGCTCACCCGCTCGAGCAGGGTGGCCCCCGCGTGCCGCACCGGATCCCGGTCGTAGACGCCGTCGACCTTGGTGGCCTTCAACAGACCGTCGGCGCGCACTTCCATCGCGCGGAGCGCGGCGGCGGTGTCGGTGGAAAAGAACGGGTTACCGGTACCCGCGGCAAAAATGACCGCGTGACCACGCTCGAGGTGCCGCATCGCACGGCGCCGGATGTAAGGCTCGGCCACCTGTTGGATCGAGATGGCGGTCATCACCCGCGTCGGCACGCCGACGCGCTCGAGCGCGTCTTGCAGCGCGAGCGCGTTGATCACCGTCGCGAGCATGCCCATGTAGTCGCTTTGCGCGCGGTCCATGCCCTCGCTCGCTCCGCGGAGGCCGCGAAAGATGTTGCCGCCCCCGACGACGAGCGCAATCTGAACGCCGGTCGCGTGCACGTCGCGGAGCTCCTCCGCGGTGGCGCGCAGCATGGCGGTGTCGATGCCGGAGCCGCCCTCCTTGCCGCTCAATGCCTCGCCGCTCAGCTTGATGACCACCCGCTTGTAACGGAGCGTCTGCTCTTCCACGTCGCCGCTCGTACCCTCACGGGACCCGTGAGGCAACCGGGTGGGGGTGGGCGCGGGGCCTTCCCGGGCTCGACGGCCGACCCTGACCGTAGTATCCCGGGCGCGATGTTGGTCATGAGAGTGGTTGGGAAGCGTGGTGTGACGGCGCGAAGGCGCGCGGTCTTGCCGGTCGTTGTGGCCATCGGGTGTGCGGTGTGGGCACTCGGCTGTTCGAAGAAAAAGAGCGAGCCGACCGCGGTCGCCTCGGCCAGCGCCTCCGCCGGCCCGAAGCCGCTGTCACCGGAACTCGCCAAGAAGACGCTCGCCAAGGTTGGCAGTCGCGTGATCACGCTAGGTGACTACGCCGCCACCCTCGAGCGCATGGATCCGTTCGAGCGCATGCGGTACCAATCGCCGGATCGTCGGCGCCGCCTGCTCGACGAGATGGTGGAGGTGGAGCTTCTCGCTCAGGAAGCCCAGCGGCGCGGTCTCGACAAGGGCACCGAGACGCAAGAGCGCATGCGCCAGGTGCTCCGCGACCAGTTGCTCGAGGAGATCCGGAAAGGCGCGCCGGCCGCCAACGATATCCCCGAGGCCGAACTTCGCGCGTACTTCGACAGCCACAAGGACGAATTCGCCGAGCCCGAGCGCCGGCGCGTCGCTGCGATCGTGCTGGAGACGTCCGCCGCGGCCAAGGCCGCTCTCGCCAAGGCGCAGGGCGCCGACCCGAAGGCCTGGGGGGAGCTCGTCGACCAGTATTCGACGAGCCGGAGCGGCCGTCCCCAGCCGTCGGGCCCGGCCGAACTTGCCGGCGATCTCGGCATCGTCGGGCCGCCCGGGCATGCGCGCGGCGCGAACCCACGCGTCCCCGAGCCGGTGCGAGAGGCCGCGTTCAAACTCGCCGAGCTCAACCAGACCTACGCGTCGGTCGTCGAGGCCGGCGGCAAGTTCTACGTCCTCCGCATCACGAGCAAGACGCCCGGCCGCGAGCGCAAGTTCGAGGAATCCGAGCGCGCGATCCGTACGGCGGTCGTGCAGGCACGGATCAAAGAGCGGGAGCAGGCGCTCGAGAAGGATCTGCGCGGCCGCTTCCCGGTCAAGGTGGACGACGCGGCGCTCGCGAAGATGGCGCTGCCCCCGCCGGCGACGCCGACCGGCGGCGCCAGCCCTGCGCCGACCGCGGGGCTGACCGGTGGTGATCTGCGGGTGCCCGCCCTGTCCAAGATGGTCGGCCTGAAGCCGCCGGGGGCTGCGCCCGCGGTGGCGACCCCGCCGGCTCCGGCCGCGCCGCCTCCGTGAGCGCCTTCGGGGTCCCGCTGCGCTCGCTCGAGCGCGATCCGTCGGACTGGCGTTTCGAACTCCAACGTTCGGTGCGTACCGTCGCCGAGCTCGGCGCGGTGCTGGAGCTGACGCCCGAAGAACGAGCCGGTGCCCAGGCCGCCGAGCGTGCCGGACTGCCGCTCTCGATCACTCGCTACTACCTCGGTCTCGTTGACCCGAAGGACCCGGCCTGCCCGATCCGCCGCCAGGTCGTGCCGCACGCGGACGAAGCGACCACCGCGCCCGGCGACCTCGTCGATCCGCTGGGCGAGGAAGCGCACGAGGTAGCGCCGTCGCTCATCCGCCGCTACCCGGACCGCGCGCTGATCGTCGCGACCGATCGCTGCGCGGTCTACTGCCGCTTCTGCACGCGGAGCCGGCTCGTCGGCGCCGGCGGCGGCGCTCGCTCCGAAGAGCACCTCGCCGCAGCGTTCGCCTACCTCGAGCAGAACCCCGACGTTCGAGACGTGATCGTGAGCGGCGGTGACCCGCTGGCGATGAACACCGACAGGATCGAGCGTCTGGTCGCACGCCTCAGGCGCATCCCGAGCGTCGAAACGATCCGACTCGCGACGCGCGTCCCCGTCGTCTTGCCACAGCGCATCACCGGCGAGCTCCTCGACGCGCTTCGTCCTCATCACCCGCTTTGGGTGATGACGCATTTCAACCACCCGCGTGAACTCACCGAGCTCTCGCGTGCGGCGCTGCGCCGCCTGGCGGACGCCGGCTTTCCGGTGATGAACCACACCGTCCTGCTCCGCGGGGTGAACGACGACCCGGCGACGCTGACGGCGCTCTTTCGCGGCCTCGTTCGGGAGCGCGCCCGCCCGTACTACCTCTTGCAGATGGACCCGGTGCGCGGCTCTTCTCATCTCAGGACGCCGATCGAAACCGGACTTCGCCTGATGGAAGCGTTGCAGGGCCGGCTGAGCGGCATCGCACTGCCGAAGCTCATCGTCGACACGCCGGGCGGCTTCGGCAAGGTGCCGCTCTCGCCGGACTACGTCGTCGCTCGCGCTGACGGCGTGACGCGCTTTCGAACCCCGCGCGGCGTCGAGGTCGACTACCTCGACCCACCGGAACGCTGACGAACCGCCGGGCACGGCGGGCGAAAGCGAGTTCGCGCGCGAGCCGGGAGGGGTCGCGTGGCCTGGTATTCCAGTTTGGAATATAGCTAAAAAGGAATAGTGATTCCCGCGGCTTTTCGGCGAGAAAGCATAGCGCGAGCACCGCCCCCCGCGCCCCCTCTCGGCCCCCACCATCCGCGTCCGCCTCTGCCTCTGCCTCTACCTCTGCCTCTGCCTTACAGCGGAATATTGCCGTGCTTTTTGGGCGGGTTCTTGTCGCGCTTGGTGCGCAAGAGTTCGAGGTACTGCGCGAGGCGTCGTCGCGTGTCGCGCGGCCTGATCACCTCGTCGACGAAACCGAGCTCGGCCGCCTTGTACGGGCTCGCGAAGCGCGCGCGGTAGTCGCTCACGAACGCCGCGCGCGTCGCCTCACGATCCTCCGCGCCCTCGATCGCCGCACGGTAGACGACGTTGACCGCCGCTTCGGGACCCATCACGGCGATCTCGGCGTTCGGGAAGGCGAGGTTCACGTCGGCGCGGATGTGCTTGCTGTTCATCACGTCGTACGCGCCGCCGTAGGCCTTTCGAGTGATGACGGTGAGCTTCGGTACCGTCGCTTCGCTGAACGCGTAGAGCAGCTTCGCTCCGTGAACGATGATCCCGCGGTGCTCCTGGTCGACCCCCGGCAAGAACCCCGGCACGTCGACCCAGACCACCAGCGGCACGTTGAAGCAGTCACAAAACCGCACGAAACGCGCCGCTTTCACGCTCGCGTCGATGTCGAGCACCCCCGCCAGCACCGCCGGCTGGTTCGCGACGATGCCGACCGGGCGCCCGCCGATCCGGGCGAACCCGACGATGACGTTCTTCGCAAACTGAGCGTGGAGCTCGAAGAGATACCCGTCGTCGACGGCCGCCTCGATCACGCGCCGCATGTCGTACGGCTTCTGACTTTCGAGCGGCACCAGGTCGTCGAGCTCCGGCACCTCGCGGTCGGTCGGGTCCTTCGCGGGACGGAACGGCGGGTCTTCCGCGTTGTTCGACGGCAAGAAACCGAGCACCTCGCGCACGGCGTCGAGGCACGCGCCGTCGTCCGGTGCCGTCAGGTGGCAGACGCCGCTCTTCGCCGCGTGGGCCGCTGCGCCGCCGAGCGCCTCCTTGCTCACCTCCTCGTGGGTGACCGCGCGGATGACGTCGGGCCCAGTGATGAACATGTAGCTGGTCTTTTCCACCATGAACACCAGATCGGTGATGGCGGGCGAATACACGGCGCCGCCGGCGCAGGGCCCCATCACGCACGAGAGCTGCGGCACGACCCCGCTCGCCAGCGTGTTGCGGAGGAAGATGTCGGCGTAGCCGGCGAGCGAAGCGACGCCCTCCTGGATCCGCGCACCGCCCGAGTCGTTGAGCCCGATGACGGGCGCACCGACACGGAGCGCGTGTTCCATGATGCGCACGATTTTCTCGGCGTGCGCGGCACCGAGCGACCCGCCGAACACGGTGAAATCTTGCGCGAAGACGAACACGCGCCGGCCCTCGACGTTGCCGTACCCGGTGACCACGCCGTCGCCGGGGATGTGCTCGGCCGCCATCCCGAACTCGGTCGCTCGGTGTGCGACGAAGCGGCCGATCTCGACGAAGGTGCCCGGGTCCAAGAGCCGATCGATCCGCTCGCGCGCGCTCAACTTGCCCGCGGCGTGCTGCTTCTCCAGCCGGGCCGCGCCGCCGCCCGCGAACGCCGCGGCGTCACGCGCTTCGAGCTCCGTCAACGGCCGCTTGTCATCGGTCATGGTCGCTGGGCCGCGATGATAGCCGCACTAGAGCGAATCTCAGAACCAGCTTCGCTGGTTCTGAAGCGGGCTTCGCCCGCTGCGCTGCTTTGCAGCGCGGCTCTAGCTCTGTCCTCGGGGGCGTCCCGCCCCCGGAAAAACGGCTGCGCCATTTTTCTCCCCCTCACCCGCTTCGCGGGTGGCTAGAGCGCCGCAAACCTTCGCGAGGTTGTGAGACGCGCTCTAGCGCGCTCCGTCCCCGCCCGGCTTTCCGGGGCCCGCCTTCCGGCGCGTTCTGACGTAGGCTCCGGGGCCCCGTGACCGCGCCGGCCATTTTCTGTCAATCGCTCGTCAAGCGCTACGGCGACCTCGTCGCGGTGAACGCGATCGACCTCGAAATCCGTGCGGGCGAATGTTTCGGCCTGCTCGGACCGAACGGCGCCGGCAAGACGACGACGGTCGAGATGCTCGAGGGTCTCACCGAAAAAGACTCGGGAGTCGTCGAGCTCTTCGGTATCGCGTGGGGCACGGGCCAGGATCGCCAGATCCGGCAGCGCGTCGGCGTGCAACTCCAGGACACGCAGCTCGCCGACAAGCTCCGGGTCGACGAGGTGTTCACGCTGTTCCGCTCGTTTTACCCGCGCGGGCGTACCCCCGACGAGCTCGTCCGGTTGATGGAGCTCGAGGCCGACCAAAAGAAGTATTTTTCGGCCCTGTCCGGCGGGCTGAAGCAGCGCGTGGCCCTCGGCTGCGCGCTCGCCGGCGATCCCGAGCTCTTGTTTCTGGACGAACCGACGACCGGTCTCGATCCACGCGCCCGGAAGCTACTCTGGAGCGTGGTCGAGGGATTTCGCAGCCGCGGCGGCACCGTGCTCATCACCACGCATTACATGGAGGAGGCGACGGCGCTCTGCGATCGGGTTGCGATCATGGACCGCGGCAAGATCATCGCGCAGGGTTCTCCGCGTTCGCTGGTGGACGGTCTCGGTCTCGTGCAGTTCGTCGAGTTCGAGACGACGAGCCCGCTCGACGAGCAGGCGTTCACGACCCGAGGCCTCGTGCAGGCCGTCGAGCGGCGGGGTGTTCGGTACCGCTTGCGTCTCGATCGGAGCCTCAGCGCGATGGCGCGTGTGCTCGACGAACTCGCGCGCCAGGCGGTGACGCCGGTCGGGCTGAGTGCGCATCAGGCGACGCTCGACGACGTCTTTCTCGCGCTCACGGGCCGCGCGCTCACCACCGAACCGGAGAACGGATTGGTCGTGCCGCCGCCGAAGGCTCCGGCTGAGGCCGCACCGTGACCGAGCCGTTTTCTCCGCACCCCCTCGCCGAGCTCACCAAGGCGCGGCTTCGCGAATTCGTGCGCGAAAAAGGCATCCTTTTCTGGGTTTTCGCCTTCCCGCTGCTGATGGCGATCGGCCTCGGCGTGGCCTTCCGCGAGCGCCCGGCGGAGCCGCCGAGCGTTGCCGTCGTCGGCGGCGAGGACGTCCCGGCCGTGCGCGCCCTGCTCGAGAGCAAGGAGCTCCACGCCAAGCGTTTCGACAAGAAGCAAGCGATGCGGGCGCTGTCGCGGAACAAGGTCGACCTGGTGGTGGAATGGCGGTCGAACCGCGCGGTGATGCGCTACGACGCGATGGCGGAGGGCGCCCCGCTGGCGCGCGCGGTCGCCAACGACGTGCTGCAGCGCGCGGCGGGCCGGAGCGATCGGCTTCCGGTCGCCGCCCGTCCGGAGAAACGGCCCGGCGCGCGCTACGTCGATTTCCTGATCCCCGGCCTGATCGGGATGAACGTGATGGGCACGAGCATGTGGGGCGTCGGCTACAACCTGGTGGTGGCGCGGAAGCGACGCCTGCTCCGGCGTTATGCGGTGACGCCGATGCGCCGGAGCCACTTTCTCTTCTCGTACTTCATCTCGCGCTCGACGTTCCTCGTGGTCGAGCTCGCGGTCCTGATCGCGTTCGGCTGGATCATGTTCGGGACCAAGGTTCAGGGCAGCATCCCGGGCGTTTTCTCGGTCGCGCTGCTCGGCGCCGCGGCCTTTGCCGCCATCAGCCTGATCATCGGCGCCCGCGTCGAAAATACCGAGTCGGCGAACGGCTGGATGAACTTCGTCCAGTTGCCGATGTGGGTGCTGTCGGGCGGCTTTTTCTCCTACGAGCGCTTTCCCGAGCTCCTCCACGAACCGATCCGTTGGCTGCCGCTGACGGCCCTGTGCGACGCGCTTCGCGTGGTCTATTCCGGCGAGGCGGCGTTCCGAACCCTCGGCCACGAGGTCATCGTCCTCGGCGCCTGGAGCGTTGCCGGCTTCCTGATCGCGGCTCGGACTTTTCGGTGGCAGTAGGTCTCAATCGCAACGTGTTGGTGCTGGCGGCGCTCCAGGCGCTGCTTCTCGCCAACAACGCGACGGCGCTGACGTTGCACGCCCTCGCCGGCCGCGCGCTCGCCCCGGAGAAATCGCTCGCGACGCTTCCGATCACGGGCTGGGTCGTCGGCGGTGCGGTGTCGACATTCTGGGCCTCGGGGCTGATGCGGCGCGTGGGTCGACGCACGGGTTTCACGATCGGCGCCGGTTTCGGGCTCGCCGGCACTGCCCTCTGTGCGCTGTCCGTCCACGTCGGATCCTTTGCGCTGTTTCTGATCGGGACGACGGTGCTCGGCGTGTACAACGCGTTCGGGGCCTATCACCGCTTTGCCGCCGCCGATGCCGTCAGCGAGGAAGCGCGGCCGCGGGCCATCGCCTACGTCCTTGCGGGAGGCCTGGTCGGCGGCGTGGTCGGGCCTGCGACCAGCCGCGTCACCATCCACGCACTCTCGACGCCTTTCCTCGGCGGCTACCTGGCGCTGGTCGGGTTCCTCGGCGTGGTGCTCGTGGTTCAGCGCTTGCTCGATCTCCCGCCCGCAGCGACGGCCGCGCTCGACGAACCGGCGCGTCCGCTCGCTCGCATCGCCCGTGAGCCGGCGTTCGTGGTTGCGGCGCTGAGCGGCGCGTTCGGCTACGGCGTGATGAACCTCTTGATGACGGCGACGCCGCTCGCGATGGGGGCCTGCGGCCACTCGTACGACGCCGCCGCCACGGTGATCGCGTCTCACGTGGTCGGCATGTTCGCGCCGTCGTTCTTCACCGGCGATTTGATCAAGCGCTTCGGAACCATCCGCATCATGCTGGTGGGTGTCGCGCTGAACCTCGGCTGCGTCCTGATTGCCCTGCGTGGCGACGCGATCGCCGACTTCTGGTGGGCACTGGTGCTGCTCGGCGTGGGCTGGAATTTCCTCTACGTGGGGGCGACGACCCTGCTCACCGGCGTTCATCGCCCGTCGGAAAAGGCGAAGACCCAGGGGCTCAACGACGCCATCATCTTCGGCACGATGGCCGTCTCGTCGTTTTCCTCGGGAGTCATTCTGGAGCAGGGCGGCTGGCAGACGCTGAACCGCGCCGCGCTGCCGTTCATCGTCGTCGTCGGCGTGGCACTGATGCTGCTCGCCAGGCGGATCCGCCCGGGGCCCGCGCAAACCGCGGGGTAGCGCGCCAAGGGGTAGTCCGTACGGCGCTTGTGCTCGGCAGAATGGCCTGCTACGAACGCCACCGTTCGCGCTACGGGTCCGCCAACAGCGCAGCTTGAACCCCGCCAGGCCCGGAAGGGAGCAACGGTAGAGAAAAGCGGGTGTGGCGGGCCCACCACCTTTCCGCGCGAGACGGCGCGGCGTCCTACACCCCGAACATCTCGATCACGGCGCCGTTGTGCGCGGCCGGCGCGTCGAGCGCGTAGTGGACCAGCGTCGTCGCGACGTCTTCGGCCGTCATGCGTGGGGGAAATCCGCTGCCCTCGAGCATGCGGGTTGCGGCCGATCCGGGGAGCACGCACAGGGCGACGACGCCGCTGTCGCTGAGCTCGGCGGCGAGGCTCTTCGTGAAGCCGACCAGGCCCCATTTCGAGGCGCAGTACGCGGAGAGGCGGGCCGTCCCCTGCGTTGCCGAAATGCTTCCGACGTTCACGATGCGCCCGCGCCCGGCACGCAACATCGCCGGCACGATCGCGCGGCACAAAAGGTACGGCGCGCGAAGATTGACGGCCATCGTGTCGTCCCACTGATCACGGCGTGTTTCCACCACCCCGAGCCGTGGAGCGACCCCGGCGTTGTTGATCAGGATCCCCGGGGCGAGCGCCGCAAGTTCGAGGGCGGTGCTCTCGGTCTTCGGCCCGTCGGCAAGGTCGCAGCTGAACACCTGCACGTCGGGTGCTCCGGCCGCCCGCGCGAGCTCGGCGCTCTCGTCCTGCTCGGGGGACGCACGCCCGACCAGCGCGAGGGCTACACCACGCCGCGCGAGTTCGAGCGCCGTCGCGCGGCCGATGCCGCGACTCGCGCCGGTGACGACGGCGAGCGTCACGGCGACGACCCCGACGAGCGGCCGAGCGCGAGCAGCACCTCGGCGTCGCCGAGTTCGCCGGCCCGCGACAGCGACGTAGCTTGAGCGCGCGCCTGGCATGCACCCCGAGCGCTCAGGCAACCGTGCACCAGCGTGATCTCGCAGTAGGCGCCGCGGGCTCCCGCGTGGCTCATCAGCGCCCGCACCACCTCGCTCGTGATGCTTTCTTGCAGCACTAGCCGCCGCGAGAAGGCGTCGACCAGGCGCGCGATGGTTCCGAGACCGAGCAGCCGTGCACCGGGACGGTACACGACCGCCCCACGCCCGATCCCCGGCATCAAGTGATGAGGGCACACCGTCGCCACGTCGATGCCCGTCACCGCGACGACCGCGGCGCCCGGCGACGCAGGGCCCGAACCGTCCGCGATCAGCCGCTCGATGTCGACACCGTAGCCGCGGAGGAGCTCGTCGCCGAAGGCCTCCGTCACTCGCGCCGGGGTGGTCGAAAGCTCCGGGTCGGCGTCGGGGTCACGGCCGAGCGCCCGCAAGAAATCCGCGATTGCTCGCTCGGCTAGCGCTCGGTCCATCGTGACCCCACGGGGCAGGAGCCCCGAAGCGAGAAACCTCAGTTCAAGAGTGCGCGACGCACGTCGGCCGTCAGAGCCTTTCGGCCCGCGTACCCGGAATCCAGATCATGGTAGTAGCCGACGCTCTCTTCGCCGTAGCGCCAGCACAGCCACACGGAGCGGCCGTTGATGCGGCCGTAGAAGTCCACGAGGCCGATCTGCGGATCTTTGACGATGCCCCCGAGTGTCTGCACGCGCTCCCAGCCCGCCTCGTAGCGCCGCACGCGGTCGCGTAGATCGCCCTTCAGCCGCTCGACGTCCGGTGCGTCGTCCGCGTGCTTGGCGAGCGAACGTGGAGGGCGGCCGGTCAGCTGGGTCAGCTGGGCGAGCCCCTGCTCGATCTCGCTCTGATCCCGGAGCTGCTGCGCGACCAGCACGGACAGCGACGGGATCAACGCGTTGACTTCAGCCACCGTGAAGAGTCGCGGGCTGATCTCCGCGCGCCGCTCCGTCGTCATTCCAGTCAAGCTTAGGAAGCGCCTCGGGATCGGTCAAGCAGCGCCTGAGCGAAAGTAAGCCGGGCACGCCTCCGATCTCTCAGATCGAGCGCGGCTATCACGGAGCGCCTGAGCAAAAGTAGCGGACCAGGTCGGCGCCGGGCCACTTGGTGCCACGATCGACCTCAGCGGCTAGGCCACAGCAGGATGCCGACTTTGGTCAGAAACAAGTCCGCGATCAAAATCGCAATTGAGATAGTGACAACGGAGCGAGTGGTGCTATGGCCGACACCCGCCGTGCCCCCGGTCGTGGTGAGCCCGAAATGGCAGCCCACGAGCGCGATGATGGCGCCGAACACCGGGGTTTTGATCAGCCCGGCCAGGATGTCCGGCATCGTCACGACCGAAAGCGCCGAGCGGTAGAAGAACGCCGCCGGGACCTGAAATTCGAGGTCGGTCACGACCATCGCGCCGATGAAGCCGAGCACGAGCGCAAAGCCGCCGAGGATCGGCATCACGATCACGGACGCGACGAGCCGCGGCCAGACGAGTTTCTTCAGCGGAGAGGCGCCGAGCGCGCGCACGGCGTCGATCTGCTCGGTGACGTTCATGGCGCCGACCTCGGCGGCCATGCCGGAGCCGATGCGGCCTCCGACGATGATGGCGGTGAGCGTCGGTGCGAGCTCGCGGGCGAAGCTCAGCGCGATCACGCGGCCCGTGTACTCCATGCCGCCGAACTTGCGCAGGCCGAAGGCGAACTGGACGGCCATCACCATGCCGATGAAGACGCTGGTCACGACCACGATGCCGACCGACGCGACGCCGAGCTGCTCGAGCTGATTCACGATCTCCCGTCCCTCGAAGGGGCGGCGAAACCCGGCTCGGACCGCGCCGTAGAACATGCGGCTCACCTGTCCGAGGTGCTCGAGAAACTTTACCGCCTTGTCGCCGACCTGCGCGACGAGCCCACGGGGCGGCGGTGGCGGCCAGACGCTCGGCCGAAGGCTCGGTCGCGTGCTTTCTGGCGGCGCCTGCGAGGTCATCCGAGTGTCCCGAAACCGCGCACGAAGCGCTCGAACTCCTCGTGCCCCTGGGCCGACGCGCTCACGTGGATGAAGTCGTAGACGCAGCCGTCCTTCTTCAACACGTAGACCAGGTACGAGCGCTCGACCCCGTCGAGTGCCGCCGTGAGCTCGGTGCGCAGGGCGGCGCGACCGTCGAGATCGAGCTTCTCTTGCTTCACCAGATTGCGGGCCGTGAAGTGAAGGAACAGATGGTGGGTGAGCGCCTCGAGGGGCACGTCGTCGCCGTCGAGCCCACAGCGCCCGCCGACCTGGATCGTGGCGGAAGCGACATCGTCCCGGAACGCGAGCAGCGCCCCTTCGACGGTCACGCTGCGCCAGCTCGGCGGAACCGGCCCGACGCGAAACGCCATGTCGTCGCTGCGGTAGGTGCTGCCGTCGAAGCCGTTGCTGGCGCAAGCGGCGACCAGGCTCGCACCGAGCGCGAGCGTCCACAGGGGGCGAAGGCCAGAGCGCATCCTCGGGCGACGTTAGCACCGTTGCGCTACGGTCCGACCATGCTGCCGATCGGCGACCAGAACCCGACGCGGACCACGCCGTTCGTCACCTACGCCCTGCTCGTCACGAACGTCGCGGCCTTCGTCCTTCAGACGGTGCTCGGCCAGCAGGGTGGGGACGCGTGGCTGGTCCCCGGGTACGGGCTCGTGCCGGCTCGCGTGCTCGCCGATCCCCCCGGGGAAGCATTCACCCTGGTCACCAGTCAGTTCTTGCACGGGGGCATCATGCACCTGCTCGGCAACATGCTTTTCTTGCACATCTTCGGCGACAACGTCGAGGACGCGATCGGTCACGGTCGCTACGCACTCTTTTACCTCGTCGCCGGCGTCGCCGCCGGGCTCGCTCAGATCGTCACCGACACGAGCAGTGTCGTTCCGATGGTGGGCGCCTCCGGTGCGATTGCCGGAGTGCTCGGGGCCTACCTCGTGCTTTTCCCGGCGGCCCCGATCACGGTGCTGGTGCCGCCCCCGCTCGGTTTTGTCACCGGTATCTTCATGGTGTGGCCCGCCTGGGTCGTGATGGGACTCTGGTTCGCGTACAACCTCGTGAGCGGCCTCGGATCGCTCGGGGGCGCGGGAAACGGCGGCGTTGCGTTCTTCGCCCACATCGGTGGCTTTCTGAGCGGACTCTTGCTGATCCGACCGCTCCTCACCGGGCGCATGCCCGTCGAGCGCGCCCGGTATCGTGGCTTTCGGCCGCCGCCGCGGAATTTCCCGGCCCCGCGCCTCTAGTACACTATCGCTGCACCCGATGGCGCCTCTTCCTTCTCTCCACAACACGCTGACGCGGCGGACGGAGCCGATCGTCCCGGTGCGGCCCGGTGAAGTCGGGATCTACTGCTGCGGCCCCACCGTGTACGACGTGCCGCACGCCGGCCACGCCCGTGCCGCGCTGGCGCCCGACCTCCTGGTCCGGCGGCTGAGAGCGCTCGGCGTTCCGGTGAAGTACGTGCGCAACATCACCGATATCGACGACAAGATCCTGGACCGCGCGGCGAAGAACGGGGAGGCCCCCGGGGAGCTCGCGCGCAGAATGTCCGATGTCTACCAGGACCAGATGCGGTCCATCGGCTGCGTCGCTCCCGACCACGAGCCGCGCGTGAGCGAGCACCTGCCGCAGATCTTCGCGATCGTGAAGGAGCTCGTCGAGCGTGGCAGCGCCTACGTCGTCGACATGCCGGACGGCGCCCGTGACGTGTACTTCGCCGTTCGCAGTTTTCCGGGCTACGGCAAGCTCTCGCGCCGGAAGCTCGACGAGCTGGTGAGCGGCGCGCGCGTGGAAGCGGGCGCCGAAAAGCGTGATCCGCTCGATTTCGCGCTCTGGAAAGGCGCGGCGGGCGTTGAATGGGGCTGGGAGAGCCCGTGGGGCCGGGGCCGGCCCGGCTGGCACATCGAGTGCTCGGCCATGTGCACGCACTACCTCGGCCAGCCGCTCGACGTGCACGCGGGCGGCATGGACCTGATCTTCCCGCACCACGAGAACGAGATCGCCCAGAGCGAAGCGGCCGACCCCGCGCGTGGTCCGCTCGCCAACATCTGGATGCACAACGGCTTCGTCAACGTCGACAAGGAGAAGATGAGCAAATCGCTCGGGAACTTCGTGACCGTGAGCGACGTGCTTGCCCGCAACGATCCGGAGGCGTTTCGCTGCTTCCTGCTCGGTGCGCACTATCGGGTGCCGATCCAGTTCGAGACCGAGAAGCTCGGCGACGGACGCGTTGTCTTTCCGCTGGTCGACGAAGCCGAACAACGGATGGACCACCTGTTCTCGGCCATCACTCGGCTCGACACGGCGAGCAAGGCCGGGCTGACGGCGCCCGCCAAGCTGCCGAACGAGCTCATCGCCTTCCGCGACCAGACGTCGAAAGCGGTCGCAGACGCCGAAGCGGCGCTCGACGACGATCTGAACGCCCCGGTCGCACTGGCGTCGCTCGGTGCTCTCGCCACGATGGCGCACGAACTGGCCGATCTGATCGCCAAACGCAGAAAGGACGCCGCTTTCGTCGGCGCGGCCGGCATTGCGGTCCAGCACGTGCGGGCCGGCATGCAACGGCTCGCCGACCAGCTCGGCCTGCTCAACGTGACGCCGGAGGTGTACGCGGCGCGCACCCGCGAGCGGCGGCTGGCGCTCCGTTCGCTGTCGGCGGCCACCGTCGACGACAAAGTGCGCGAGCGTGCCGCCGCCCGCGGCGCCAAGGATTATGCGCGGGGTGACGCCATTCGCGACGAGCTTGCTGCGCTCGGGATCGCGCTCCACGACGGGCCGGGCGGTACCGACTGGACCGTCACGCCGTAGATGGCTCTAGCGCTCAGGGGCGCGCCGATCAGACGCCGATGAACAAGCGGTGAGCGAAGTTTCGCTCGAGCTTGGCGCGGAGCACCTTGTCCGCCGCGGTTTCGATGTCGTACTCGATACGCTTGAACTCGAAGCGCTTCTTGTCGCTGTCGTAGAGCGTGTAACTCGCGCGGTTGTCGTAATCCCGCGGTTGGCCGACGGATCCGACGCTGACGATGTACTTGCGATTGGGCTGGAGATCGAAGTCGATCGGCGGCAGCTCCTCGACGCTGGTCGGCGTCAGCGCGAACACCTTGCACAGGTGGGAATGGCCGATCAGCGTGATGTGACCGAGCTCCTCGTACATCGGCAAGCATTCCCGGGCCTGCTCGGGGGCGAAGATGTACTCGAACTCCTCGAGCCTGACCGGTGACCCGTGGCAGAGGTGCACGCCGATTTCCGGAAGCTTGAGCTGGTACGGAAGATCCTTGAGCCAGCGCATATTCTCCTCGGACAAGAGCTGCGCGTGGAGGTCGAGCGCGTGGCGGGCGGCTTCGTAGTAGTACGAGTAGTCCATGCGGCCGGCGACCGCGGCGTCGTGGTTACCGAGGATGGTGGCCACGACCATGTCTCGAACCAGATCCGAGCATTCGTTGGGAGACCCGCCGTACCCAACGGTGTCACCGAGGCAGTAGTAGCGATCGATGCTCTCGCTCTTGAACGCCTCCACCACGGCGGCAAGTGCCTCATGGTTGGCGTGGATGTCGCTCAGGATCCCGAGGCGCATAGGGCGGACAGAAGCGGCAGCGTATCACGAATGCTCGCGGAAACACCTCTCGCGCTATGCTCGGTGGGCGGTACATGGCAGCCCCGCCCGATCCCATCCCCGAATACGTCACCGCCTGCATCGATTACGTGAGGCGCGCCCTCGGCTTCGAGCTGGATTTCTCCCCGGAAACGCTCGGCGTCCTCGACCACTACGTCGGGACCGTCCGGACCACCCTGGTCGACCGGCCCGAGCTCGGAGCCCTCGTCGCGCGGGCGACGGGGGCCTATTTCGGCGAGGTCGTGCGCGGCATGATCCCCGGTTTTTGGCGGATCCCGTCGGCCAGCGTGCACGATTTTCAGCTTTGTTCGCGCGTCGCTTTCCTGTGGGTAAACCCGGTTGGGGTGGCCTACGACGCCCTCTTCGGCGGCACGGACCACGACGGCCCTCGCTCGATGCTGCGCTGCGCCGCCGAGGACCGCGAATTTCTCGAGCGACGGCTGGCGACCCTGCCACCGGTGCCCGAGGATCAGTACTACCTCTTCTCCACCCGGATCGAAGTGCTCGAGGTTGCCAACGAGGCGCTGAGCGCCCGGCTCGAAGAGCAAGGGTATGGGGGGACCGAGCTCGGCGAAGAGGACTATGCGAGCGACATGAGCACGTCTCGCCTCGACTCGTGAGCGGCTCGTAGCTCACAGCGTCGATGCGCTCTAGCGCGTGCCGGCGCCCTGCGACGGTGAATCGTTCGGCACGCCGACGACGAATCGAGCGGGGACGGTAATCACCATCGGCGCGGTCCGCTCGTCACCCAGAAAGGATCGGGTCGAGACCGAGTAACTCCCCGGCACGAGGTCGAGGGCGATACCGCCGCCCCCGAGGTTCAGGCGCGCGACCGGAATTCCATCGATCAACACGTACTCTTCGAGATCCTCGTGGCTGACGAGAAAGAGACCCTCTTTCACCCCGTCCTTCGGCTCCACTCGCGCCGGGCGCGTGCGGAACGCGCGCGTCGTTGCCGGCGGTATCAAGAGCGGCGACCGAGGCGGTGGCAGTTCACCGATGCGGTGTTCGGCACCGGGCGGAGGCACGCGGAGAACGGTCGCGTCCACCGCGCTGACCCGCTCGAGATGGGTCACTTCGAAGACCAAGCGTCCACCCGCGCTCGACGTGTAGTCCGCGCGTACGGGGACCAGGTCCGTGGCGCAGGCGCTTGCTTCGGGGTGTGCTCCGAGGAGTTCGCCGAGGAGTCGGCAGAGGGGCACGCCGTCGTCGAGGGCGCCCGTGATCCTGACTTGCTCGAGCTCGAGGCGTCCGAGCGCGGTGGTCAGCGCGGATTTTTCGCTCGCGAACCCGAGCACCCTGCCCGGGCCAATCGGCGCCACCGTCGCGCGCTGGAGCTTCTGCGCGTCGGTTCGCCGCTCGTTGAGCACGGCGCGGAGAGCGCCCGGTTGCAGGGTCACGTAGCGGTCGCGATCGGGAAAAACCAGAACGTGGCCGTGCAGGTCCACGCGCGCCCGGAGCTCCGCCCCCTCGGCCAGGAGGAAGCGATCGGAGGCCAGGCGCAGGCGCAAACGACCCGAGCCGAGGTCGATCCCGACCTCGAACCCGGCATTCGCACGAGCCCGGTCGAGCACTTCCTGATTGGCCTCCGGCGGCCGCGGCGCAGGCGGAATGTCTGCGAAGCGAAAGCGGGCCCTCAACGAAAGGCCCGAGGGGCCTCGGAACTCCGCCTCGTCGGCGGGAAGACCGATGTCCTCGCGTAGTGCTTGCGGCTCGCCTGCGTCGGCGTCGGTGCCCGCGTCCGAAGGAGTCCCGGCGTCCGGCGCTTCGCCGGCGAGCTCGGGCGCGGGGGCAAGCGGCGCCGGAAGAATACTGGCGTTCGGGCTCGGCTCGTTGGGACCGGCGTCGACAGCCGGCGCCGTACGAGCATCGCAGCCGGTGATCACTGCGCCGAGGACGAGCGCGCGGGCGACGAGCGCGCCCGGCGGGGACACGCTAGCGTGCTCCGCCGACGAGCGACTGAGCGTCGATTCCTCGCTGCTCACAGTACGCTCGGAGCCCGTCGAGGACCTTCTTGGCGGCGCAGGGATCGGCAAAATTCGCGGTCCCGACCTGAACCGCGCTCGCGCCGGCAAGCATGAACTCGAGCGCGTCGCGGGTGGTCGAGACGCCACCGATGGCGATCACCGGAATCGAGACCGCACCGGCGATTTCCCACACGATGCGCAGGGCAATCGGCCGGAGCGCGGGGCCGCTGAAGCCGCCGGTTCGGTTGGCCAGGCGGAGCTTTCGCTGCTCCACGTCGAGCGACATGCCGCGAATGGTGTTGATCGCGGTGATGGCGTCGGCGCCGGCGTCCTCGCACGCCTTGGCGACCTTGACGATGTCGCCGGCTTCGGGGCTCATCTTGACCCAAACGGGGAGTCGCGTGGCGGCGCGTACGGCACGCGTCACCTCCGCGCACAGGCGCGGGTCCTTGCCGAACTCGATGCCTCCGTGAGTCACGTTCGGGCAGGACACGTTGAGCTCGATCGCGGCGACGCCGGTTTCGCGGTTGAGACGCTCCGTGATGGCCACGAAATCCTCGACACTGCTCGCAAAGATGTTCGCGCAGACCGTCACGCCGCGCTGGCGCAGTATCGGCAGCTTGTCGCGGCAGAAAGCCTCCACGCCGACGTTGGCGAGCCCGATCGCGTTCAGCATGCCGGCGGGCGTTTCGCAGATCCGTTCCGGTGGGTTACCGGCGCGCGGGTGGAGGCTGAGACCCTTGGTGCAGATGCCGCCGAGCTCCGCGACATCGTAGAAATCGTCGTATTCGAGGCCGTAGCCGAAGCAGCCCGAGGCCGTCATTACCGGGTTTTTGAGCTCCAGCGAGCCGATGCGGACGGCGAGCGACGTCACGGGGACGGCCTTCCGTGACCCGCGGCTTTCTTCGGCGCGTGGTCGGCGCGTGACCAGTCGATCCGGCGCGCGTCGATGCAGGGCCCTTGTGTGCAAGCGTAGAGGTAGGAGCCGTCGGTGGTCGCGACGGGGCAGCCGAGGCACACACCGTAGCCGCACGCCATCGGTGTCTCGAGTGACGCCTCACACGGCACGTCGTGGGCGGCGCAGAGCTCCGCGACTTTCGCCATCATGCGGTCGGGCCCGCACGTGAACACCTCGGTGCCCGGTCCGAGTAGCTCGGGGAGCACGTCCGTGACTCGACCCCGCGTGCCCCGCGACCCATCCTCGGTCGTGACATGGAGTTCGGTCAGGTCACGGAGCTCGTCGTCGAGCGGCAGATCGCGCCCGCTCCGCCCGCCATAGAGCCCGATTGGCTTGACGCTTGGGTCCGCACGCACGAGCTCGCGCGCCAGGAATAGGAGCGGTGCGAGACCGACTCCACCCGCAACGAGGATCGGCCGGCGCCCGACCGAAGGGGCTCGCCACGGCTGACCCAACGGACCGAGGAGCGTGAACGGCTCACCGGGCTCCGCCCGACCCATGCGTAGCGTTCCCTCGCCCAGGACCTTGATCAGGACCGACGGCGTCGTGCCCGCGGTGAGGTAGCTCATCGGGCGTGGCAAGAGCGGCGCGTCACCCCATTCGGCGCCGCGCACCATGACGAACTGCCCGGGCAGCGCGATGCTCCCCTCGGGATCGTCGAAGGTGAGCACATGATAGAGCCCGCCCATGCTCTCGCGCCGGAGCAGGGGCACCGTGATCTGACGGCGCTTTGCCAAGGCGGGTAGGCTCACGTGAGGTTGCCTCCGTGGTCGTGGTCCGCCGAGAGGGTGAGACGCATCAGGATAGCGTCCTCACCATTATCCGAATAGTAGGCGCGGCGCACGCTGTCCTCCAAAAAGCCCGCCGAACGGTAGAGCGCCCGCGCCGGAGCGTTGGAGGCGCGCACCTCCAGCAGAATGACCCGCGCCCGGTCGGCGACGGCCGCCTGGATCACCGCGTCGACGAGCAGGCGGCCGGCCCCGCCGCGCCGCTCCTCGGTGGCGACCGCGAGGTCGAGCAGGTGAACCTCGTCGGCCGCCTTCCAGACGAGCACGAAGCCGTGGGCAGGCGTCGATTCGTTGCGTCGCACCACCCAGAGTCGTGCGTACGGACGCTTTTGCTCTTCGAGCGGTTCGAAACCGGATCCGGAGAGCTTGGCAAGCTCGGCCACCCGCGGGGCGTCGGCTGCCTCGAACGGGCTGACGAGCATGGCTAGAGCGTATCTTGCAACCCTGCCGAGGAGGAGCGGAGCTAGGCGCGCGACTCCTGATCACGAAGCCGCGCGAGCCGGAGGACCCGCGCCCGCGTGGCGAGTGCCGGGCCGTCGAGTGCCAGGACGAGCGAACCGTCCGCGCGCAGCACCGCACCCGAAAAAGGGCCCGCCGCGCTGACCCGTGGCGGTAGGGCACGGAGACTCACCTGCTCGATGCTGCCGACCCGATCGACGCCGACCGGGATCGTGCCCGCGTCGAGGACGATCAGCTCGATATCGAGCGGGGCCGTCGTCGTGGGCCGTTCCCCGAGGCAGGCCGAGAGGCGCGGCACGCGGCGATCGGAAGCGGGAACCACCCGCCCGGCGTAGCCCACCGGCAGCGCAAAGGTGGTGCCGTGCTCTTCGAGCCACAGGACCTCCACCACGGTCTGATCGCTCGGCAGCTCCAGTGTCGCGACGAAGCCGCCGCCTTGGCGATTGTGCAGACGAATGACGCCACCGAAGCGGCGAGCAGCGGCCTGCACCACCTCGAGGCCGATCCCTCGCCCCGCGAGCAGGTCGGGTCCTTCCTCCGTCGTCATGCCGGGTAGCAGCAAGAGGCCCATCAGGTCGTCGGGCGCGCTCTGCGCGAGGAGCTCGGCGCTGACGAAGCCGCGCGCTACCGCCACCTGCCGGATCCGTTCGACGTCGGCACCCTGCCCGTCGTCCTCCACCTGCACTCTGAGCCAAGCCCCCTCGCGCACCGCGCGCAGCCAGACAGTGCCGATCGGGGGCTTGCCGGCTGCCGTTCGACGGTCGGGCGTCTGAATGCCGTGGGCGATCGCGTTCTTGGCGAGCTGGAGGACCGCGTCGACCATCCGATCGGCAAGCCCTCGGTCCACCGCGACCTCCGCGCCGTGGACGCTGATCTTGACCAACTTTCCCTGCTGATCGGCAAAACGGCCGACGGCGTTGGCGACGCGCTCGAACACCCAACCCATCGATGTGCGGCGAAGCGCGGTGAGCCCCTCGCGCATCTCGCGCGTGCGGGTGCGAACCAGGTTCGAGCCGCCGCGGAAGGTGACCGCCGCGATGTCCGCGCGAAGCGCGGCGCGCCGCAGTGAGTCACTCGCGCCTTCGAGATCGCTCAGCGCCGCGCGGGGCGGACCCCACGGGCGTGGCGGACCGATGCGCCGCAGCGCCTCGAGTACCGTGTGGCGCACTCCCGAAAGCCGCGTGCTCATCCGTGCCGCCACGGTCGCGGCGACAGCGAGCTCGTCGCCGATCGAGTCGACGCCGTCCAGGCGGTCGACGAGTTCGTCGATCGCGCCGGGACCAACGCGCAACGCGAGCTCGTTCTGCTCGCGGGCGGTCGCGTACGACGCGGGGGGGCCGCTCGGCGGACGGCTGGGCGCACGCCGCGTTCGGCGCCGGCCCGAGGAGGTCGTGACCGCGCGCAGCGTTTCGAGGCCGCGCACGCCGTCGTCGATCAAGAGCGCGAGTACCACGCGATCGCGCGAGAGTTCGATCAAGAGGTCGCGGGCCGCCTGCGGTTCCTCGCCCCGGCTCTTCAAACGCGTTTCGAGGCCGTGGCAATACCACGCGGCGACATCGTCGCCGACGGCGGCGGCGGCGCCCTTCATCGTGTGCAACGTGAGGCGAGCTTGTTCGAGTGCACGATCCTGCTCCCCTCCTTCGGCCAGCAGTCGATCGATCTCAGCGAGTCGATCGCGCATGGCAGCGTGGTACTCGACCACGTAGCGCGGGTCGACACGACTCGGCTCGAGGGGCGGCGGCGGTTCCGGCCACCGGGTGGCGAACGGCGGCTCGCCGGCGCGAAGGCGCTCGAGCACCTCGTTCAGTGTGTCGCAGGCCTCACCCCGCGCGTCCTTGCGACCGCTCTTCAATCGCTCGCCGAACTGGCCGACGACGAGCGCCAGCTCGGGGTAGCCGGCCATGGCGGCCGAACCCTTGAGCGAATGCAACGCGGCGCGCGCGTCGGCGGGGTTCGTTTCGGAATCGGCGAGCACCGGAAGGCGCCGTTCGAGCTCGGCGAGGAGCAGGCGGTCGAGCTCTGGATCTCGCTCGCTCACCCGCTCTCCCGGCCGCGCCGGAGCGCGTTCAGGACGGGCGAAAGGGCACGATCGAGTCGCTCCTTGCTGTCCGGATCGTCGCCGAGCTCACTCATCGTCACCGCCAGCCGTTCGGCTTGTTCGGCGACGCCGATCAGCAGGCGCGCCGTCCGCGGATCCGTGCCGAGCACCGGCACGAGGCCGAGCTCCAATCGCTCCATCGACAGCGTCGCCTCCTGGAAACGTCGCGCGAGTGCACTGATTTCCTCGACGGCAGCGGTGCCTGCTTCTCGCGCGGCGGCGACGCTGCCGAGCCAGCGCTCGCGTTCCTCCTCCGCTTCGGTCACCAGGGCCGCGTGGGCTTCGAGCGCATCGAGCGCCCGCATCACGAGGTCGCGCTGATCGCCGGCGAGCTGCATCACCAGCCGTCCGAGGGGCTCGCCGACGCGCGCGGCTTCGAGACCGGCGTTCAACGCGCCGAGCTTGGCGCGCTCCAGAGACTCGTGAATCAGACCGAGGCTCGCGCGCACGTCGCGTCCGCGGCCGGGCAGCGCGCGCGCCGCGTCGGCCACGTTGTCGAGCTGGCCCTGCTCGCGCGCCACGGCGGCGCCCGCGCTCTCCAGGATTCGTGCTGCCGCGTCGAGGTCCTTCTGCACCGCGTCCAGGGCCGCGACGACGGTGGCTTCGTCGAGCGGCGTGGTCACGAGGACTCTCCGATGCGCGGTTCGAGCGCTTGCTCGAGGCTGCGGAGCGCGGTCGACAATTCGAGATCTCGCACCGTGCGATCGCCGACCAGCACGCCGCCGTCCACGCTCTCGTACGTGCCGACGCGATCGACCTCGAGCCCGGTGAACCCCACTGCTTCACCGTCGATCTCACACACCAGCAGCGCTCCGGTCGGGCTACCCAGTGCCACGACCGGGACGATGCGCCCGCCCACGACCGCCATCTGAAGCGGCGCGCTGGCCACCGGTGACACCGTGGGCAGGGGGACGATCTGTCGCGCCATATCCGCCGGTACGAACCCGAGCTCACCGCCGGCCCGCACCAGGATCCCGGCGCGCGCGCTCATGCTGCCGACTTTCGCCGCACGAGGTGGGAGTTCAAGAATTGGAAGAGGACCTTGCAAACCTCGAACGAGCTCTGTGGCAGCTCGTTGACCAGCTCGCGGATCGTCTTCTCGCCGTCGATCGCCGATAGCACCGAGCGCTCCGCCGAAGTTAGGTTCGCCTCCTGCCCGAGCCGCTCGATGGCGCCCGGATCAGGGTACAAAACGTCGTCGAAATCGAAGCTGCCCTCGATCATGCGCCACTCGTCCACGCGCCGGAAACCCTCCATGACGAGCGCGCTGGTCTCCATCGACAGCGCTGCCTTCGTTGCGGCCGGGTGCTCGGCACCGACCGTGAACGAAAAGCGCCCGCCCTTCCAGCGCACGACCTCGTAGACGAGCTCGGAGGTCTGCTTGACGAGCGCGCGAGCGACGGCCTCTTTCTTTACGAAACCGAGTTGTTCCAAGGCTTCGCCGATCAGGCGCTTCTCACCGCCCTTGTGCTCGAGCACCGTCTTCAGTTGCTCCTTGGTGATGGCGCTGTCCTCGACCAGGTACCGCCCGATCAAGAACTCGGGACGGAGCCCGCGCCAGGTTGCAAAATCGATGCGCCCCTGGCGAATGTAGAGCGTGATGTCCGCCTCTCGCGTGAAGATGCTGAGCGAACCCGATTGGCGCTGAAGATCCAGGAGCTGGAGCACCTCGGCGATTGACACCACGCTCACGTCGCCCGCGAAGACTTCGCGCGTGTTATCGCCGTAGCTCAGCGCCCGGAGTAGGGTGGCGAGGGCGCCCATCGTTTCCGGGCGAATCGCGCGTTCGATCGCCGTCTTCACCACGTCGTCCGCGCCCTTCGGCACCTTCAGCTTGCGAAGCTCCGTTCGGATCAGCCGTTCTACCGCGCCGGCGAACTCCTGCGCTGCCTGAACGCGACGCACACCCGGGTCATCGCTCAAACTGGTGCGGCTCGTGCGGAGCTCCTCGAGCAGGACCGCCTCGTCCTCCGGCATCGCGGCGGCGTCCGGTACCGGTCCGGCGCGCCCCTCCTCCTGTCGCTTGAGCGCCCCCTCCACCACCGCGACCAGGCCCTGAGCGTCGAAGGGTTTGGTGATGGCGTCGATCGCCCCCGTCTGCTCGACGAACTGGCCCCGGATCTTGTCGCCCTTGGCGCTCATCAGCACGACCGGCAGGTTGCGGAGCTCGGGCTTGGCGCGGATCTCGCGGCAGAATTGGTAGCCGTTCATGCGCGGCATCACGAAATCGAGCAGGACGAGGTCGACCTTCTCCTCGTTCAACATCTCGAGCGCCGCTTGACCGTCCTCGGCGAGCAGGGCCTCGTACTCCCGCGCCGAGAGGATGGACGCGACGACCTTGCGGATGGTCGGGCTGTCGTCGACGACGAGGATGCGCGCGCTCATTCGAGGGGCTTTTGACGATGGTGCCGGTCCGGCGCCGAGCTGGTCAAGCCCGGGGGTCCGGCCACGCCGCGCGCAGCCGTTCTGCGAGCGCCCGTGCTTCCTCGTCCTCGTAGACCAGCACGCCGGAAGTCCAGGAAAAGACCGCCGCCGGTCGCGCTCCCTCACCCGTTTCGTACACCGGCAGCACGTGCACGTGGAAATGGGGAAAGCTCATCGGAAGCTGCGCACTCGCGCCCAGCACGGCGATGAAGATCCGCGCCGGCGAAAGCTCACGTTCGAGCGCCAGGCTCGCCTCGTAGGCGAGCCGCTGCAGATCCGCGTACGCCTCCCAGCCGAGCGAGCTCGTGTCCTCGACGTGGCGGCGCGAGACGATGAGGGTGTGTCCCACGCGTGAGCCGAAACGGTCGAGCAACGCGACGCCGTGTTCGCCCTCCGCGAGAAGCTCGGCACCATCGACCGACCGCTCCACCAGCGCGCACATGACGCAACCCTCGCCGTCGCCGAACAGCGAGCGGCGGTGCTCGTCGAGCAGCGTCAGGGCTTCCGGTTTTTCGACCGTGCGCGGCAAGTCACAGCGATCGCATGAAAGTGACGAGCGCGTCGAGATCGGATTCGGTGAGCGCACTCACGTCGCCGTGGGCGTCCCCGCCGCAGACACCGAACCGCGCGCGAAGGCTCGTTGCGCAGCCGTCGTGCATGAGCGGCGCTCGCTGGCCCACACCGAGCAGGGAGGGGGTCACGAACTCGCCGCCGGTCCCCACGTCGTAGAGACGGCCGTCGCTGTACGCGGGGCCCGAGTGACAGGTCCCGCAGTCGACGATCGGGTCGAAGAAGAGCGTGCGGCCGCGTTCGACGACGGCGGGATCGAGGCCGTCGGCCGGTGCGAGAGCGGGCAGCGTGTCGAGCCACGCAGCGAGCGCGTTCGCGGCTTCCGCCGGTGGAACGACGGGTAGCGCCATGCGTTTCAGCATGACCTCGCCGAAGAGAGCCTCGAAGGTCGAGAGATCGCCGCTCCAGTGAAACGGCGCGCGCGAGCCGACGCCGCCCTCGAGCGCCTGCGATCGCCGGAGCCCGACGGTGCTGAACGACCACACGTGTCCGTCTTCACCGCCCTCGGGGTGGCAGGAAGCGCACGAGATGCCGCCGCTCGAATTCAGGTGGAACATCGCGAATCCGGTGTCGTAGTGCGAATCCGCGCTCAGCGTGATGAAGATGTCGCCCTCGAGCTCGAGCATCGCCGGCTCACGCGACTGCACGACGTACCGCCCGGCGCCGTCGAAAGCGATGGCGACTGGCTCGCCGGGCAGGTAATGCGCGAGCGTCGAGCCGCCGCCGCAGGTTCCGTTGCCTAGCAAGGTCGGCGGATCGCTCGTCGTCGTGTCGAGCGCCGTCACGTACAGCGTCGGCAGCTCGCCCACTACCTGCCAGGAGTTCCCGCTCGCCACGACCGCCAATCGCGCGCCGTCACGCGACACCGCGAGATCGAGCGGACCGAGCGCGCCGCCGATGACCTGCGAAACGATCGGAAAAGGAGCGGTTGGCAGGCTCGCCGCGCGCTGAAATGTATACGGATCGAGGGGGGAAAACGTCGTATCGCCGAACGCGGCGACGCTCACCACCTGGTCGACCGCGCCGCCCCCGGAGCACCCGCCCCCGTAGTACGCGCCGAAGCCGGTGCCGAGCGGCGCCGTCGTCTCGATCTGGTGCGCCATCACGACGGTGCCGTTCGGGAGTCCGACGCTGCGGAACGCCACCGTTGCCACCGAGGACCCAATGGCGGGCGGTGCGGAGCGCTTCTCGACCCCACCGGCGTCGTCGAGAACCAAGAGCTCGGCGCTACGAAAGCGGGTGACGACGCGCGCCCCGTTCACCAGCGCCACGTCGCGAAGATCGTCGTCGAGCTCGAGCGTCGAGACGACGGCACCGGTGGCGGCGTCGAGCGAGACGAGATGCCCCGAGCGACACGCGACGTGGAGTTGCCCGTTCACGGCGTCATGGGCCATGCCGCGCGGGGAGTTGCAGACGGGGTAGCGCCCGGTCACGGTGGCGCTCGGAACGTCGATGGCGAGAACGAAGCCGCCGCGCCTCGCCGCGACGAACACCGTGCCGGGTGGGCCTTCGACGACGCGCCCGGGCTCGGCGCCGGCCTCGACGGGAACACTGCGAACGGTCCTGGTCGCGAGATCGACCAGGAAAACCTGGTCGCGATCGGCGTCGACGGCCACGGCGGTGCCATCCTCGATCACGAGCAGCGTGCCGCCCGAAATCGGCGCGGCGCGCCCGGTGCGCACCGGCTCCGCAAACAAGGCCGGCAGCTGGTCACGCGGTGTCGGCTCGGGTGGTGGCGTGGGCGCGGTCGCGGTGGTCGTCGGGGTCGGCTGCGTCGGAAAGGTGGGTGCGGGTGTCGGAGCCGTTGGCGTGGGCGTCGGTGTGCCTGTGGTCGGCGTTGCCGCGGGGGCCGGCGCGTCGGAGGGGGGCAAGGTCTGGGCATCGAAAGAGGAGCAAGAGAGCGTTCCGACGGCTCCGCTCGCCAGGGCGATGATCACGTGACGGCGTTTCGATAGGCGCACGGCTATTCTCCCGGTTTCACGACCAACGGCTCAGCACCGAACGGGGTGGCTCGGAGCGTTTCGGCCAGCGTGGCGAGCGCTTCCGGAAGCGGCACGTAGTACTCGCTCGGGATCGCGAGGCTCTGCGCGTAGACGCTGAGCTCGTCGCTCGGTGCGCGATCCCACGAACAGGCGACGGACTGGTTGAACGTGGCGGGCGTGACGTTCAGCGGTGCTCCACGCAGGCTTTCGAGGAGCGCTTCCAGGCGCGTTGCGTCGGTCTCGAGCTGATCGCGAATGGTGTCACTTCCCAGCGACCATTCCTCGACCATCGCCTCGTTGCCGATGATGAATTCGCGGTAACCGCCGCTGCATTCGAAGAACGAGCCGCCCCCCGTCACCTCGAGTTTGTAGAAAAACACGGCACCGATGCGCTCGCTGTGGAGGAGCGCTTCCTCGATCGGTACGAGATTGTTCGAGAGGTCGATCACCGCCATCCCCACCGTGTCGCTCACCACGACGATCCACGCCTCTGGCTTGAGTACGATGCGCAGGAGCTCGTCGCCGTAGTCCTCGCCGGGCCAGCCCATGCGTGTGGCCCATGCGTGGGGCCACGCGTAGCGGACCTTGGTGAAGAGCTCGCCGCTGAGGCGCGCGAGCAACTCGTTTTCGGGCCCCGTGCCCTTGGCCGCCAGCGCGTCGATGGAGGTGAACGCGTAGCCGCGCCCGAGCCCGGGCGTCTCGGTACGGGTCAAGAGGACGCGATCGCGGCGGAGCTCGTCGGCCTGCTCGCGCGTGGTCCAGGAGTAGAAGACGCGCTCCGCCGGCGCGACGTTCCAAACCATCTGGTCGCAGAACAACGCCGGCACGGCGCCGACCGTTGCTTCGCAACTCGCCGGCGGGGGCATGCCGATGCCGGGGTTCAAGAGTCCGCTTTCGGGGCTCGGAAAGGGAGAACCCGCCATGCCCGCCGAGCCGCTCGCGCCCCCGGTTCCCGTCGGGGTCGTGCCGCCCGAGCCGACAATGATACTGGAGCCGCCCGTGCCCCCCGCTCCACCGCTTCCGCCCGGGCTCGCCGCACCGCCGGTTCCGGCTGCGCCGCCGGTCCCGCCAGCACCCGCCCCGCCGCCCGTTCCGGCGCTCGGCAGGTTCCTCGGGTCAGGCCCCGGGCCATCGGCCTCGAGCGTGCAGCCGAGCGCGAGGGCGCCCAGCGCGATCGCCGAAAACGCCGTCCTTCGCGCCTGGACCAGCCGAAAACGGTCCCCGGACCAGAGCACCATCGACGGTGAGTGTCGGCGGCTCCCCCTTCCGTCATGGAATCGTTCCCTCGGCCCCGGCACGCCACGCCCGCCGGGTGGGGGCTCCGCGCTACGCTCGCTCCCATGCTCACGCTGTACGGCGAGCCACTCCTCGACAGCCCGTTCGTCTTCACGGTGTTCGTGGCCCTCTCGGAAAAGCAGGTCCCCTTCGAGATGCGCCTGGTCGACCTTGCCCGGGGCGACCAACGCGCGCCCGAGTTCGTCGCCCGCTCGCTCACCGGGCGCGTGCCTACGATCGAGCAAGACGGCTTCTCGCTCAGCGAGTCCCTCGCCATCATCGAGTACCTCGAAGAGACGCTGCCACCGCCGCTTCCACGCCTGCTCCCAGCGGGTCTCGAGGCGCGCGCCCGTGCTCGCCAGCTACTCGGCTGGCTGCGCTCCCACCTCGTCGCGCTGCGCGCCGAACGCCCGTCGAGTTCGATCTTCTACGACCGCGTCCAGACGCCGCTCACCGCCCGCGCCCGCGCCGACATCGAGCTCTTGGTTCGCATTGCGATGACCTTGCTCGAGGGGAAACCGGCATTCCTCTTCGGCGATTTCTCGATTGCCGACGCCGATCTCGCCTTCGCTGCGATGCGCCTGGTGAAGAACGGCGATGCGCTTCCGTCGCGACTGCAGGCGCACGCCGAAGCGGTTTGGCAACGCCCGAGCGTCGCCGCTTGGACAAACCTCGCGCGGCCGGCGACGGCGCCCGTGCTGGGATCCTTCTGATGCTGTCGAGTCTTTGCGTATTCTGCGGGTCGAGTCGTGGTGTCGACGCGCGACACGCGGCGATGGCGACCGAGGTCGGCGCACTGCTCGCTCGGCGTGCCGTCAGGCTGGTGTTCGGCGGCGGCGCGGTCGGGTTGATGGGCGCGGTGGCCGATGCCGCGCTCGCCGGGGGCGGGCAGGTGATCGGCGTCATCCCGACCAAGCTCGTCGAGCGGGAGCTCGCCCACCGGGCGCTGACGGAGCTCATCGCTGTCGACACCATGCACGAGCGCAAAGCGCGCATGGCGACGCTTTCGGACGCCTTCATGGTCCTTTCGGGCGGCCTCGGCACACTGGAGGAACTATTCGAGGTCTGGAGCTGGGCGCAGCTCGGTTTTCATCGAAAGCCGATCGGTGTCCTCAACGTCGGCGGCTACTTCGACCCACTGCGCACGCTGATGGAGCACACGTGCGAGGGCGGCTTCATGCGCCGTCAGGATCTCGAGTGGGTCGTCTTCGACGACGACCCCGAGCGGCTCCTCGCCCGGCTCGCCGAGCGGGTGTGAGGGCGGCTCGGCTCGGCGAGCGGCTCACTGCCGCGCGTCACGTATCCGCGACCGTTCGGATCCGAAGCTCCGCGAGCTGATTCGGTCCGACGGCGCTCGGGGCGTCGCTCATCAGATCGGTGCCCTTTTGCGTCTTCGGAAACGCGATCACGTCGCGGATGCTGTCGGTCCCGGCGAGCAGCATCGCGAGCCGGTCCATGCCGAGCGCGATGCCGCCGTGCGGGGGCGCGCCGAAGCGCAGCGCCGACAGCAAAAAGCCGAACTTTTCCTGCGCTTCCGCGTCACCGATGCCGAGCGCTCCGAACACGCGCCGCTGAACCTCGGGGTCGTGCAAGCGGATCGAACCGCCCGCGATCTCGAAGCCGTTCAGCACGAGATCGTAGCGGTAGCAGAGCACCTTGCCCGGATCCTTTTCGATCAGATCCACGTGCTCGTCGTGCGGCCGCGTGAACGCGTGGTGCGCCGCCGCCCAGTGCTTCGTTTCGTCGTCGTACTCGAAGAGCGGCGGGTCGACGACCCAGAGGAACTTCCACTGGTTGCCGTGCCCCACTTCCGGAATCAGCCCGAGCTTCTTGGCCAGGTGCACGCGGAGGTTCGCCATCACCGTTTGGACGAGCGCCGCCTTGCCGAACTGGAAGAGCAGCATGTCGCCGTCCTTCGCACCGGTCTTCTCGTTGATGGCGCGACAGAGCTCGGGGGTGATGGTCTTGGCGAGCGGTGACTGCGTCCACGTGCCGTCGGGGCCCACCTTGGCGCGGGCGAGCCCACCGGCGCCCATGCTCTTCGCCAATTGTTCGAGTTTGTCGCCGTCCGCGCGCGAGAGTTGCGCGCTCGCCGGCACGACGAGGGCCTTCACGATCTCGGCGGGAAGGTCGCGCCGGTACGTTCCAGCCGTGAATTTCTCGGCGATCGGCGTGAAAAACGGCACGCCGCCCCCCCCGTGCTCGATCACCAGATCGGTGAGATCGACGTGCTTCATCTCGAAGCGCACGTCCGGCTTGTCGTTGCCGTAGTCGCGCATCGACTCCTCGAAGCCGAGCCGCGGAAAGTGGCCGCTCGGGTAGAGGGTCTTCAAGTCGATGTCGAGCGCCGCCTTCCAGATCTGGAACACGAGCCCCTCGACCAGCGCGAACACGTCGTCCTGGTTGACGAAGCTCATCTCGATGTCGATCTGCGTGAACTCCGGCTGTCGATCGACGCGCAACGCCTCGTCGCGAAAACAGCGCACGATCTGGAAGTACCTTTCGTACCCCGCGACCATGAAGAGCTGCTTGAAGAGCTGCGGGCTCTCGGCCAGGGCATAGAATTTCCCGGGGTTCAGCCGCGCCGGGACCAGGAAGTTCCGCGCGCCGCCGGGCGTGTACTTGACGAGGAACGGCGTCTCGAGCTCGAGGCACCCTTCGCCCGCGAGGTAGGTGCGCGTGGCCAGGTTCACCCGGTGCCGCATGCGCAGGGCCTTTTGCAGCGGTCCGCGCCTGAGATCCAGGTACCGATGCTCGAGCCGTACGTCTTCCCGCGTTTCGGTCGAATCGTCGATGGCGAAGGGCGGAGTTTCAGCCTTGTTGAAGATCGTGGCTTCGAGCACCTCGACCTCGACCTCTCCGGTGGCGAGCGCTGCGTTCGCGGCGCTGACCAGCTTGCCTTCCTTCTTGCTGAACTGCTCGCCGCGCGAGCGCACTTTGCCGCGGATGCCGACCACCCATTCGCTGCGAAACTGCTCGGCGAGCCCGTGCGCCGCGCCGGACGCCTCCGGATCGAAGACGATCTGCGTGATGCCTTCGCGGTCGCGCAGATCGATGAAAATCAGCGAACCGTGGTCGCGACGATTCGCCACCCAGCCGAACAGGACCACCTCGCGGCCGATGTCGGTCGACCGGAGGGCACCACAGTCGTGCGTTCGCTTGAGTTCATCGATGAAACGGGCCACGGGTTCGTCGTCCTTGCTACCGCGCCGAAGCAGCGCGGGGCCCGGGTCTTAGCGCGCCGGGCGAGGCGCGTCACGAACCGCGGATCAGGGGCAGGTCGACGCCCACGCGACCGTCGTACCCGTCAGCGTTTCGGGCAGGGTGTCCTCGTCGTAACTGTTGAGCCAGAGCTGGCCTGCTGGACCGTTGTTGGTGGGGGTCGGATAGACCGTTGTCGATGAGTCGAACGGGAAAGACAACGAGCCTGTGCTCACGCTGACCGAGTCGAGAAAGACGACGGTCGGGTCGCTCCATCCGCTGGTCGCCGGTGCGGCGGTTATCTCGACCCCAACGCGGATGATCGCCGACTTGTTCGTGGTGCTCGATCCGAGCGGCTCGGCCGCCACGTCCCAGTTGATCGTCCTCCAGGTGCCCGTTTCCGACAGCGGCGCGGTCGCCGTCGCGCCGCGCAGGAAGTAGTAGTTGGGCGTGTCCTGCACGAACGGAGTGATCGACCCGCCGCCGCCGGACTGAACGTAGAAGCTCACGCTGACAGTTGCGCCGGTCATGCTCATATCGGTGGAGCTCGACAGCGTGATGGCGAAACGAGCTTGATCGGTGCTTTCGTTCAGCGGCACCGTGAGCGTGCCGCAGCCCGTCGCTGTGCCACCGGTGCCGCCGCCGCCAGCGCCACCCGTGCCAGCGCCACCCGTGCCAGCGCCACCCGTGCCAGCGCCACCCGTGCCAGCGCCACCCGTGCCTCCGGTTCCGGCGCCGCCCGAGCCGCCCTGACCCGCAGTACCCCCATCGCCGGAGCTGCCGCCGTTTCCTGCGTTGCCTGACCCACCGCCGCCCGACGTCCCGCCGGTGCCACCGCTACCGGACGAGCCTCCCATCGTCCCGCCCGTGGAAGAGCCCATGCCTGCCTCACCTGCGGAGTTCCCTTCTTCGCCCGCCTCGCTCATCGGGTCCGTGCCGGCACCACCACCGCTACCCCCTTTGCCCGAACCGCCGCCGCCCACGCTCGTTGTTCCCCCGCTTCCGAGTCCTGCATCACCACCCCGCGCTCCCCCAGGCGAGGCACCGCTCGAAGACCCGGATGAGCCACCGATCAGGAGCGAAGGCTCGTAAACGCTGCAGCTCGCGGCCAACACGACTGCAACGGAGAGCGCTCGACGTCCGTCCCGATCGAGCGGCATCATCAGACTTCTACCTTTAGCGCCTGACCCACGAAGTCACAACGCCCACTCGAATCCCCGGGGCAATTCGACCCGCGCCGGAACGTCGCAGGCAACGCTCGGAACGCGCGTGACCGCGATCCTCATATCTGCTGTGACTGGCCGCCACTTCTACATCGGCGTCACGTTCGAAATCGCGAATACGTAATCCTGGTAGTCGCCGTTCGAGGCCTCTTCGCCGCCGACCTCTCCGAGCTAACTGAGCGCACCCGAGCGTGGTACGAAACCTTGCGCTCGAGACAGGTAATGCTTTTGGAGGTTCAGCGTCCGTTCCGAAGCGGCTCGACCCGGGTTACGCGCGTCTCGCTCACCACGGTGAGCGACGTGTCGTCCGCCAAGAACTGGGCGCGGAACGCGAACCGATCACAAAACGTGTAGTACGCCGTCACGCTCGGCCGAAAGCTCACCGAGACGCCAAGATTTGCCCCTGGTGCGACCCTCAGCTTCAGCACGCTTTCCGTCAAGGACCCATCGTCCGGCATGATCCCTGCCACGCGGAGCTCGGTTCGAACGTCGCTCGGCGCCGCATCGCAAGAACGCCCGCCCAAGAAGTCGATCCTTCCCACCGAGAGCGTCCGCTCCCGAGTTCCCCGGTTTTCCACCTGAACCTTGAACCAACTGAGCTCCGCGGGAGGCCCGCCATGCATATGCCGCGCGGCCCCGTCGACGCCGCGCATCACGATGCTTCCGTCGGGCGTTATCGCCGTGCTCGATGCCGATTCGAGTCTCTTTGCCTCCACACCCGCGTCGTTGGACACGGCACTGCTCGACGCGGTTGCCGGTGCCCCTCCTGACGACGCCGGGGCGCCCTGAACGGCGTGCACGGACGGCCGATCACACGCGCCGAACGCGAACAGTGCGATCAAGTACGGAACCTTGGAGAACTCGGCGGCCATGGGCCCGTCTGCCGAGCCTATCGCAGCACGTCACACGCCAGAAGCGACACGTGTTCGGCGCGAAGTCGCGGTTGCTCATCGGGCACGCGCGCCGGAATGAAGCGACTCCATCGTGCGTGCGCGATCGACATGGAGGTTCGGTGGGCTACGGGCTCTTCGCCTTGCGCTCCGGCTGTTCGCGTTTTCGACCGTTTCTCCAGCCGTTGCCGGTGAGACCGCGGGACTCGAACCGGCAGCGTTGAGCTGGGTCCGAGCGCCGGGAGCTGAAGCGTGCCCTGGAGCGAGCGCCGTCGCACTCCGCGTCGAGGAGCGTCTCGGACGTCCGGTCATCGTGCCACCGTGTGGGAGCACTCGCCCTCGTTCGGGAGCATGAACGGACATTTGGAGACAGGGCCGCGCTCGCTCAGGAGCGCGAAATGATCCCCATCGACGGTCTGCTCCGCCTTGGGCGGACGACCGAAGCCGAATCACGAGCCAAGCGCTTTCACCAGCAGTTCCCGACATCCGCGCACGGTAGGCGCGTGGACCTTTTGTTCGAAGTGCGTTGACGTACGGGCGAGTGCGCCCCCTCATACCCAGGTAGTGCGTGGAACACCGGCGCGTCGCCGTTGTCCCTAGATCCGGGACCATGCGCTACCTCCCCCTTGTCGTGCTGAGCGCGACGGCCCTGATGCCGAACGTCGCGGGTGCGTGCGTCGTGCGCGGCGAAAACGTCGTGCTCGAGAACGTCCTCGTCCGCCCTGGGCCGGCGCCCCTCATCGTGCAGCTCAACGGCACTCCCGCTAGCGCTCGCATCGGCAAGAGCCGCTGGGCAGCTGCGTTGCTCGACGTGGACGGCGCCATCGCCTTCAAGGGAACGCGGCGGAACGTCTGGTACACCGTCGCGCGCACCTTGACCCTCGCGCACGGAATGGTCGAGCTCAGGCCCGGCGCCCACGTGGTTGGAGCCCGCGCGCGTGGCAACGACGTGATCGCCTCCGCGGTCATGCACGCCAACGATGTCCTCCCCGGTGAGGAAAAGGACCCGGACGAGACGCTCGGATCCCTTCGCATCCCCTGCGCCGCGCTGACGCTCGACCTCGACGGCGGCGACCCTGACGCCGAGGGTACCGGTGGCGACGAGGCGGCCGCTGCCGAAGACGCTGGCTACGTCGTGACCCGCCAGGCCGAGCGCTCCATTGACGTGCGCGTGGGGCCGTACGAGAGCGCTCATCGGGTCACGCTGACGACGGGCGTTGAGAACGAACGGTTCTCGTTCCGGCGCCTCGCGGAAAGCGGTCCGTGGATGCGAGTCACGCGCGGCAGGGGTCGGGTGCGGGTCACCGGCTGGGTCCGCCGCGCCCGCCTCGAGGCTTCCGACGGGCCCGAGACCGCTACGGGCGGCTGCTCGGGGGACCACGGCCACGGGTTCTCCACCCGTGGCTTTAGCGGTGGGCAGCCCACGACCGTCTACAAAGGGCCGGTTCGGGTCCGTGTCGGCGCGAAGATCGATGACGGCTCCGACCCTTGGGCGACCGTCGTCCAGTCCGACGGCTTCGAGGCCCACGTCTACGACTGGGCCGGCCGGAGGCGCGTGGAGCTCGGGATCCCAGGGGTCGTTGTGAGTCCCTGGGATGCGAACGTGCATCCCGATCAGGTGAGCTACCCGCCCTAAGGGTCTTCTGCCGCTAGTGCACCGGTTTCGGCGGCGTCCCGGCCGTGGCTCGGTTGTGCCACTCGACCCGAAGATCCGCGAGCTCGTCCTGCACCCCCTTTGCTCTGCCTGGTCGCCCCATCCCCTCGAAAAACACCCGTCACCTAGGGGCAGAACTTGGTCACCGCGTCGGTCCACGAGTCCCAGCAGGACGCGTTCGGCACGGTGAAGGTTCCGCTCAAGGTTTCGGTGATCACGCTGCCCCCCATGGTCGAAAGGTGGGACGCGGCCAGGGACCCCGAAACGCACGCGCCGTCCGCCGTCGTGACGTCGACCGTGCCGGAGGACATCAACTCCCCCGAATCAGCCACGCCGCTGTCCACGATGAGCACGCCCGCGCTGTCGGGGCGCTCCGTGCAATGGGTGCCAATCGGCCCGCCGTTGCCGCCCACGTCGCGGCTGCCCATCGGTGGGATGCAGAGGCTGATGATGACGCGAGTACCGGTTCCGCCGCGGACCTCGGCGCGGCCGCTCTCGTAGCAAGTCGGTGGTTCACCGCCTTCGTGAAGGGTGATCTCGAGGCTACCCACGCTCGGTTCCATCACGCCCGTCACCACGCTGGTGAATTCGCGCCCGGCGACCGTGCCGTTCACGGTTCCCGTTGCGTCACAGGGGCAGACGACGATCCGGTCCGGTTCGGTGGTCGTCATCTCGCTCGTCGAGTCGCTGCACGCGCTCGCACCGAAAGCACCGATCGCCGTCAGCAAAGCGAGCCGACCGACGTCATCCCTCATCGTGTCGACGGTAGGCGAAAACCCAGCGATTTGCCACCATTTTGCGCTATAGCCAGCTTTCAGCCGTCCCAGGAAATCCCGACGCGTACGCCGCCGCGCAAGAACTCGGTCGCCGCTCTTCGCCCGTTCGGAAAGTAGTGTTCGAACATCAGCACGGCACCAGCCCAGGGTACGACACCACGGGTCATCAACCCGGACACCCCTATCGCTCCGCCGACCCGAACCCCGTAGCTCAGCCGCTCGTTGTCCGCCTGGAACAGGGCGACGGGGCCGAGCTCGAAGTCATAGTGCCAGGCGATGTCGTGGAGGCGGAGCACGACCGGTATCGCGGGGAAGTAGTTCACGACGAACTCGGTGCTCTCGGCGCCGGGCCGGAGCATCGCTCCGCCGCCGAATTCGAGGCCGGCCAGCAACGAAAGGTCGCCGCCGAATCCGTGGCCGAGGAGCAGCCGCCCGACGCCGCCTGCGCCGATCGTCGCCGTGCCCTCCGTGAAGCGGATCTGCGCGTTGCCGCCCGATTCGAGATGCAGAGCGAAGCGATCGCGATCGGTCTGGCGACCGCGAAACGAGGTGTCCGTCTCGACCCAGATCGGACACTGCTCGCGCGCCCAACCCATGGCGGTACGGAGCGCCAGCAGTCGCCGTTCGGCCACCCGCGCACGCTCGACGAGCGCGGTCACCTTGCGCCCCTCGGCTTCGTAAAGGCTCCGTGCGCTGCCTTCGCGCGCGCTCGCCCCCTCGAGCTCCGCGAGCGCCATCTCGCGTGCCGCGGGTGGCGTTCGGCACACCGACTCGAGCAGTGAACGCTTCATGGAGAGAACGGCATCGTCGTCGACGAACCAGCCCGCCGACTCCTCGTCGTCGACGATGCGCTCGATGTCGAGCACCAGGCTCCGCGCGGCGTAAGCCGGCTCGGGGGGCTCGGCCGCCGCTGCCCGACGCGCGAACGCAAAGACCAGAAGGAGGCCGAGCAAGAGGATCTTCGCGCGCACCACGTCGTCCGCCCCCTCCATACCACCCAAAAACTGGGCCGAAACGCGATCTTGGCGTAGCGCTCGCGGGGGTGAGGACCGCCAGGTTCGAAATCGAGCGCCCGCCGGGGTTCGAGCGCCTTTGCGCGACCCTTTCCCTGGTCGTCCCGCTGGTCGTCGCGCTCTTTCGCGCCGAGGCGGGCAGCGACTGGCGCGACGACCTCCCGGCGGTGACCGGATTCGGCTTCCTGCCGCTCGGCGGCGAGGGGTGGCTCGGGCTGATCCTGAACCAGGCGTCGAGCTTGCTCCCGATCGGCGACCGCTGGGTGAGAGCCGCGTCGGCAACGGCCCTCGCGCTCGCGCTCGGGTCGCGCCTCGTCTACGAGGCCGCTCGGAACCTCCTCGTGCGTCACGAGCAAGCGCGGGGTCTCGCGCCGGCGCTGGCGCTAGCCGCGGCGCTCACGGCGGTGCTCTCTCCGACCTTCCAGCTCGAGGGAACGGTGATCGGCGGCGCGGCGGTGGGCGCGCTCGCTGCGCTGTTCGCTCTCCACGCCCGCGATGTGCTGCCGGCGCGGGACGCCCGCTCGAGTTTCGCGGTCGGCGCGCTGGTGGCGCTGACCGGCGTCGAATCGCATGCCGCGCTCCTGTCGCTCGTCGTCGCCCTCGCTCTGCGCGCGGCCGTCCGCCGCGAGCTCCCGACGCCCGCGGAGTTCGGAGCCGGCCTTGCCGGCGGTGCTGCCGTCGTCGCCCTGGTCGTCTCCGCTCTTTTCCTGCGCGGGATGGCTCCGACCGCCTGGCTCGATCTCGGGTTCGGCCTCGGCCAGTCGAGCCTGACCACCGGCGACGCCGGTAAGGAGCACCTCACCGCGCTCGGCGCCTGGCTCGCCGACGTGGGGCTGATCCCGCTCGGGCTTTCGGCCTTCGGCTTCGCCACCGGCGTCATCGGTGCTCGCACCCGCCGCGCACTCGCACCGCTCGTCGCGCTGGTGCTGGTCGATCTCGCGCTGCCGGCAAGCCAGGCGGGACCGCTGCTCGCGGATCCATTCGGCCCGGCTCGGCTGCTCGCACTGGCAGCTCTCGGTGTGGGCGCCGCGCTCGGCGTTCAAGCTGCAGCGCTCGGACTCTACCGCGCACGTGTGCCGTTCGCGCGTCCGGCGGCGGTTCTACTCGTCGTCTTCGACTTCACGCTGGTGCTCGTCGGCTTCGAGGCATCGGCCGCCGCCAGCGAGCGGCGCGACTCGCTCGCGAACGAAGTGTGGACCGACGAGGGGCTGTCCGGCCTGCCGCCGAACGCGCTCTTCTTCGCTCGCTCGGAAGCGCTCGCCTGGCGGCTGTGGGCGGCGCAGCTCGTGCGCGGTGAGCGCCCCGACGTCGTGGTCGTTCCGGCGTCGATGCTCGAGCGCGGAGCGCTCCGGCGTCGCCTGCTGGGGGCGGAGCCGGCGCTGGCACCGCTGCTCCGCGACATCGCACTATCGGGAAAACCCGGAGAGTATGCGCTCTCGACGCTTGCAGATGCGCGCCCGCTGTTCGTCGAGTTCGACCCGAGCTGGGACGAGCGACTGAGCGAGCACATCGTGCCGCAGAGTTTCTGGCTGCGCTTCCGGTCGAACCCCGTCGGTCGCTCGGATCGCACGGTGGCGGTGTCGCGCGCGGGCCGGCGCTTCGAGCGGGTGATGGCCGAGGTGACACCCGGTCAGGGGCCGGACGGCGGCGCCGCGACGCGAGCCGTCGTTGCGGCTTCGCTCCGGCAGCGCGCTCTCTTCCTCGCCGGACGGCGCGACCACGACACGACGGCAAGCACGCTGGACCAACTCGAGCGGCTCGCTCCGCACGACGAGGTCGCTTCGCGCTTGCGCGGCGAGCTGGCCGCCCACGCGCGAAAGCTCGCTGCCGCAGCTCGCTAGGCACCACCTCACGTCCGCTACGAGGACGGTCCACGCGGATTGATGCACGGCGCCTTGCCGGCGGAGGTCGGGCGCCCTACGAACGGGCGGGTGAGCGTTCGTCGCCGCGAGTTGTTGCGCGCCATCGTCGTCGTGGCGACGCCCGGCGTGTTTTCAGCTTGTGCGGATGCGAATCCGCTCGCCGCGGAAACCCCGGCTGCGGACGACAGCGCCCGCTTCTTCCCCCAATCCGTCGCGTCCGGCGATCCGCGTCCGCGAAGCGCGGTTTTTTGGACCAGGGTTGCCGATCCGGAGCGAGCGGACGAGGATCTTCCGTTCGAGTTCGAGCTTTCGCTCGACGACGAATTCCGCGAGATCCTGGCGAGCCACGCGGACAGCGCCCGCGCCGACGCGGATGGTTGCGTGAAGATCCGCGTGACGGAGCTCGCTCCCGATACCGTCTATTACTATCGCTTCGCGTACGTCCGCGACGCGGAGCGCCGTCGATCACGCGTTGGCCGCACCCGTACGGCGCCGGCTGCTGACGCCGATCGCGCGGTCACCTTCGCCGTCGTTTCCTGCCAGGATTTCGGCGGCAAGTACTATCACGCGCTCGCACACGCCGCGGAGCAGGGCGTCGACTTCTTCCTGCACCTCGGCGACTACGTGTACGAGTCGACCGGCGACCCGACGTTTCAAGCGCCGACGGCCGGTCGCGAGGTCGTCTTCTCGCACCCCGAGGAAGCACTCGATCGCGGTGAGGGCAGCCTTGCAGCGCGCTCGCTCGGCAACTATCGCGATCTCTACAAGACGTACCGCAGCGATCCCGATCTGCAGCGGCTGCACGAAACCGTGCCCATGATCGCCGTGCCCGACGACCACGAGTTTTCCAACGATTGCTACGGCGCGACTGCCAACTACACCGAAGGCCGTGAGAACGAGACGGATCTCGAGCGCCGGCGGAACGCCGATCAGGCGTGGTTCGAGTTCATGCCGTTCGACCACGTCGAAGACCCGGCGCGCCCACTCGATGCCGGTCGCGCCTTCCCCGACGACCTTCGGCTCTACCGCTCGTTCGCGTTCGGTCGTCACCTCGAGCTCGTGGTGACCGATCTCCGGCGCTACCGGCCGGACCACGTCGTTCCCGAAGACGCGTTTCCCGGTAGCGTGTTCCTCGCCGAGGATGCGGCGCGCGAACTACTCGGAGCCGTTCCCGACGATGCCGCGCCGTACGTCGATATCGACGCGGCCGAACACGCCGACCTCCGGGTCGATCTCGCCACGCACGCCGCGGCACAGGGCTTCGACGACGAACGCATCCGCGGCTTGATCTCGGTGCCGTGGATCAACGGTATCTTCGTCGCGGCCGGCGACGAGGCGCCGCTCGACGCCGAAAACCCGGAGTTCGAACGCGGCTACGCCGTGCACCAGCTGCTGAAAACGGCCGAATTTTCGTCGGCCGGCGCGCGATACCTGGTGGCCGAAGCGCCGTTTTCGGCACTGTCGAAGCTCCGCGTTACCGAGACCGACGGCGCGAGCGAACGGCTGATGGGCGACGAGCAGCGTCGCTGGTTCGTGGACACGATGATGGGATCCACGCGCACCTGGAAGGTGTGGGGGAACGAGTACACGCTGATGCCGCGCGTGATCGATCTCACGACGATCAACTTCGTGCCGCCGGAATATCAACAGCGCATCGTGCTCACGGCCGAGGACTGGGACGGCGCTCCGAACGACCGTGACGGGCTCCTCACCGACATCGCCGGCGTCGAGAACGTGGTCGTTTTCACCGGCGACCTCCACGCGTTCTTCGCCGGCACGCCGCATCCGACCGGCGCTCCAGAATCGCGCGTCATCGAGTTCGTCTCCGGCAGCGTGTCGTCGACCACCTGGCTCACCGGTATCCAAGCGGCAATCGCTTCGGAGCCGAACCTTCCGCCCGGCGCCGCGCTGATCGCGGGGTTGGTCGGCACCTTGCTGCAGGACCCGGCGAGCAAACCGAATCCCCATCTTGCCTGGCTCGAACTCCAGCGGAACGGCTACGCCCTCGTTCATGCGGGGGCGGATGCCGTCGAAGTCGATCTCGTCCTGCTCCGAGCCGGAGCGGCCAATATCCCACCTGCCGAGCTCACGTCCGACGTGGAGTCCCTGTTCACGCCCGTGCGCTTTCGCGTGCGCGCGGGCACGCGCGAGCTCGAACAGCTGATCGAGGGGACCTACCGCGTGTGGGATCGCGACACGATGTCGTGGCTCTGACCCCGCTGATCGAGCTCCGCGACGTTTCGGTCGCGTTCGGCACGACCGTCGCGCTGTCGCGCGTGAGCTTCGACCTGTTCGCGGGGGAGGTGCACGTGGTGGCCGGCGAGAACGGCGCCGGCAAGAGCACGCTGATCCGCGTCATGGCGGGCGCGCTCAACCGCTTCGAGGGTCGGCTCCTGCTCGACGGGCACGAGGTCGCATTCCAGAGCCCCGCCCAGGCCACCCGCGCGGGGATCGCGACCATCCACCAGGAGCTATCACTCGTCCCCTCGCTCAGCGTGGAGGACAATCTCGCCCTCGGGATGCCGGGCCGTCCGTTCGCGCTGCTCGATCGGAGGTCGACCCGCGCTCGCGCCCGGCGGGCGCTCGAGCGTCTTTCGCTGGCGATCGACCCGGAAACGCCGGTGGAAGATCTCCCGCTCGCCGAGCGCCAGCTGGTCGAGATCGCACGCGCGCTCGCCCGGGACGCCAGGGTTCTCGTCATGGACGAGCCGACCAGCGCGCTCTCCGAGCCCGAGACGGTGCGGCTCGTCGCCCTCGTGCGCGAATTGGTTCGTGCCGGGACCGGGGTCGTCTACATCTCGCACCGCTTGAACGAGATCGAAGCGCTCGCCGATCGGATCAGCGTGCTCCGCGACGGCGAACGCGTGCTCGTTGCCGCACGGAAGGACCTCTCCCGCGAGGCGCTGCTCACGGCGATGCTCGGACAGCGACCCGAGCGCGCGGTGTCGCAGGAGCCTGGCCCGGATGACGCCATCCGCCTGGCGGTCAGCGATCTTTCCGGCACCCGCGGCGCATTTCGCCGGCTTTCGTTTTCGATCGGTGCTGGAAAGATCGTGGGCATTGCCGGCGCCGAAGGCTCGGGGGCCAGCCACCTGCTTCGCACGCTCGGCGGTGATCTCCCTGCGGCCAGCGGTGCGGTGCTTCTGGACGGTGAAGCCTACGCGCCGAACGATCCGCGCGAGGCCCTCTCTCGCGGAGTCGCCTTTCTCGCGAGCGACCGCCGAGCGAGCGTCCTTTTGAACCTCAGCGTGCGCGACAACGGCATGCTGTCCCGGCGAAGCAGAGGAGCGCTGTCGCTTTCCGACGTCGCCGCCGAGCGGCAGGCGCTCGAACCCGAAGCCGCGCGGCTCCGGCTCAAGGCGCCGTCGCTCGAGGCGCCCGCCGGGTCGCTGTCCGGCGGAAACCAGCAGAAAGTCGCGCTGCTCCGCTGCCTGACCTCGGCGCCCCGTCTGCTCGTGCTCGATGATCCGGCGCGTGGCGTCGATCTCGGCGCCAAAGCGGATCTATTCGCGCGCCTGCACGACGCCGCGCGAGCGGGAACCAGCGTGGTCTTTCACTCCTCCGACCTGAGCGAGCTCGTCGAACACGCCGACCACGTGCTGGTCCTCTTCCGAGGCGCGCTCGTCGCCACGTTCACGCGGAGTGAGCTCGACGTGGAGCGGCTACTCGCGCCGGTGATGGGCGGGGTCGCATGAAGGCCTGGGTCGAACGACCGCTCGGGCGTGCGCTGCTGCCACTTTTCGTGGTGATGGTGCTCGGTGGTCTGTTCCACGCCGGCGGGGCGTTCTTCGAGTGGCAAACCCACCGTTCGATCCTGCGCGAGATCGCGGTGCAAGGGATCCTTGCCTGCGGTGCCACCGTCGTGATCGTCGCCGGCGGCATCGACCTCGCGGTCGGCAGCGTTCTCGCGGTTTCCGCGGTGAGTGTTGCCCTCTTCAGCATGCATTTCGGCTGGGCCGCTCCGGTCGCGCTGGCCGCCGTGCTCCTGATCGGGGCCGGCACGGGCGCTCTCTCCGGAGTCTTGGTCGCGCTCCCTCGCCTGCAACCCTTCATCGTCACGCTGGCCACGATGGTGTTCGCGCGCGGCGTCGCCAAGGAACTTTCGGGCGGACAAAAGATCTCGAGTTATTTCCAGGCCGCCGATGGAAGCTTCGTGACGGTGCCGCTGCCGCCGATGTTCACGCTGCTCGACCGGCGCGTGCTCGGCGACAGCGTCTCGGTGGTGACGCTGATTTTTCTGGCCTCGGCCCTCGTCACCTTCGTCATCCTCGAGCGCCTCCGCGTCGGCCGCTACCTCTATGCCGTCGGAGGAAGCTTCGAAGCGGCCCGTCTCGCGGGCGTTCCGGTGCGCGGCACGCTGATCTTCGCCTACGCCTTGTCCGGCTTTTTCGCCGCCGTGGCGGGCGTCTGCCAGGCAGCCCAGGAGACGCACGGCGACCCGGAGACTGGCCTCGGTTACGAACTCGACGCGATTGCCATGGTGGTGCTCGGCGGGACGAGCCTCGCGGGTGGGCGTGGTGGTATCGGCCTCACGCTCGTGGGCGCGCTCACGCTCGGGTACCTGCAAAAGGTGCTGAGCCTCAACGCCTTTTCGAGTGAAGCGCGGCTGATGCTCACCGGCGTCATTCTCGTTCTTGCCGTGCTGTTTCAACGCCGGCTTTCGGCAGAGAAGCACGCGTGATGCCGACGGCTTGGCCGGCGTTGTGCGGCCTCTGCTAGGCTCTGCGCCCGCGCCATGAGTTTCACCGTTCAGTGCAGCACGTGCGGTCGGCGCATGGCCGTGCCGACCGACCTGTTCGAGAAGCGGGTTCGCGGGCGTGTCTCCCTGCTCGCCTGTCGTGGCTGCTCCGCGAAGATCCGTCTCGATGGCAGCGGCGGCACGGACCATCCGCTGGTGACCGGGGGCCTGTGGCTGGGTGAGGAACCTTCTGAGTCGGAGACCGGCCCGGCGAGCAGCGGGCCACTTTCGGTGCGCCAGCCCCTCGTGCGCATCGGGCGCTACGCCCTGTTCGACCAGTTCGCGACCGGTGGCATGGCAACCGTGCACCTCGGCCGCCTCGACGGTGCAGGCGGATTTTCGCGGGTCGTCGCCATCAAGCGTCTGCTGCCGAACCTGGTGCAAAACGAGGACTTCACGCAGATGCTGCTCAAGGAAGCGCGGCTCGCCGCCCGCGTGCGGCATCCGAACGTGGTGCCGACGCTCGACGTCGTGGCGTCGAAGGGCGACGTGTTGCTCGTGCTCGAGTACGTGCACGGCGAAGCGTTGAGCACGCTCCTCCGCCGACAGGCGAAGGAGATCAAGGAACACATCCCCCTCGATGTCGCGGTCAGCATCATGCAGGACATGCTGCAGGGGCTCGACGCCGTTCACGACGCCATGGACGAGAAAGGCAAGCCGCTCGGCCTCGTGCATCGCGACATTTCACCCCCGAACGTGATTGTCGGCGCCGATGGTCAGGCTCGAGTGCTCGATTTCGGTATCGCCAAAGCGCTCGAGCACCTGGAGGACTCGAACCCGAATCGGGTCAAGGGCAAGAGCGGCTACATGTCGCCCGAGCAGATCCGCGGGGAGCGACTGACTCAGCGTTCCGACGTGTTTTCGGCTGGCATCATGCTGTGGGAGATGCTCGCCACCCGCCGGCTGTTCATGGCCGAGAACGAGTCCGAGCGCATGCAGAAGATCCTCGACGGCAGCTACCCGAAGCCGACCGAGTTTCGGGCTGACCTTCCCGCGGCCGCCGACGCCGTGGCCATGCGCGCTCTGTCGCTCGATCCGGAGCAGCGCTTCGCGAGCCCGCGCGAGTTCGCGGCGGCGCTGGACGAGGCGCTGCCGGGAGCGTCGCCCCGTCGTGTCGCCGATTGGGTGCTCGGCATCGCCGCCGAGACGCTGGCGAGTCGCGCGCGCATGGTCGCGCAGGTCGAGACCTGGGCCGATGGCGCGGGCGACTTGCCGCTCAACTCCTCGCCCTTCGCGGCAGAAGCAGCCGTGCTCCTCACGCCACCGCCGCCGTCCGCCGAGGGGGTGCCGGAAGTTCGCTTCGGTCGTCGCGCCTCCGATCGCCTGCCGCAGGTCGCCGAGCCCCCCGCTGCTCTTTCCGCTGGAGGTTTCAAGAAGACCCTGTTCGGGCTTCTGGTGGCTGCGGTCGCCCTAGCGCTCGCCATCGCCTTCCTCGCGACGCAGAAGTAGATGGAACTGCCGGAGGACGTGCTCCGTCACTACGAGGGAGGGGTCGAAGCCGGCCGCCTCGACCACGCTGCCGGCCAGGTCGAACGCGACCGAACTCGGGAACTGGTGTTGCGCCATGCGCCGCCGCCGCCGGCCGTCGTGATGGACGTCGGTGGCGGCCCGGGTGCGCATGCCGTGTGGCTCGTCCAGCGCGGCTACGCGGTGCACCTGGTCGATGCGACTCCGCTTCACGTCGAGCAAGCGCAGGCCGCGCTCAGCGCGAGCGGAGCTTCCACCGAGTGGTCGGCGACGCTCGGCGATGCGCGCGCGCTCGACGCGCCCGCCGAATTCGCCGACATCGTGCTCTTGCTCGGCCCGCTCTACCACCTGACCGAGCGGGCCGATCGCGTGCGCGCCCTTGCCGAAGCGTGTCGCGTGGTGAAAAAGGGCGGAGTCGTCGTGGCAGCTGCGATTTCCCGCTTCGCCTCCGTGCTCGACGGCATGGCGCGTCACCTGATCGACGACCCCGATTTTCTCGCCATTGTGGCGAACGACCTCGAGCACGGACAGCACCGGAATCCGAAAGGCGTCCCGGACTATTTTGCGACGGCGTATTTCCACCGTCCGGAGGAGCTCGGTAAGGAACTCGTGGACGCTGGCTTGGTCCTCGAGGAAGTCGTCGGTCTCGAGGGGCCGAGCTGGCTTTTGCCCGACATCGGAGAGCGATGGGCCGACGCCGCGCGCCGCGCGACCTTGCTCGACCTTTTGCGACGGATCGAACACGAGCCGGCGCTGCTCGGCGTGAGTGCCCACCTCGCTGCCGTCGGCCGAAAACCGGCTTGATCCCGCTGGCCCCGCGCGCTCAAGATGACGCCCATGACGAGGTGGCGCCACGGGCTGGTCCTTTTCCTCCTCTGCCTCGCCGCCGCGTGTCGCGAGAAGGCCGGCGCGCCCGCGCCCGCCGCAAGTTCCAGCGCGCCCGGACCGACGAAGATCGTCATCGGCATGAGCCAGTGCAACCTGGGCGAGCCGTGGCGCGTTCAGATGAACGCCGATCTAGAACGTGAGGCGAAGAAGCACCCGAACGTCGAGCTCGTGTTCAAGGATGCGCAGAACGATTCACTGCGCCAGCGAGCGCAGGTGGAGGAACTCGCGGCTCGTGGCATCAACGTCTTGATCATCTCGCCGAAGGAAGCCGCGCCGCTCACGAAGCCGGTTGCCGAGGTCTACAAGAAGGGCGTCCCGGTGATCGTGCTCGACCGTGCGGTCGAGGGCGACGAGTACACGACCTTCATCGGCGCCGACAACCGCCGGATCGGCCGCGAAGCGGGCAAATTCGCGCTGGCCGCCATCGCCGGTAAGGGCACGATCGTGGAGCTCCAGGGCTTGATGACGTCGACGCCGGGCCGCGACCGCCACGAGGGCTTTCGTGAAGCCCTCGCGCTCGACAAGAATCCGGACGTGAAGGTGGTGTTCACCGCCGACATGCAGTGGCTCGAGCCCAACGCGCGGCGCGAAATGGAATCCGCGCTGGCCGCGCACAAGTCCATTTCCCTCGTCTATGCCCACAACGACCCTGGCGCGCACGGGGCGTACCTCGCCGCCAAGGCGGCCGGGCGCGAGCGCGAGATGAAGTTCGTCGGCATCGACGCGCTCCCGCACGAAGGTGTGCGCTACGTCGAGCAGGGAATGCTGGACGCCACGTTCGCGTACCCGACGGGGGGTGCGGAAGCGATCGACCTCGCCGTGTCGATCGCCGGAGGCAAGAAGCCGCCGAAGAAGGTGACGCTCGGTACGCGTCTCTACACCAAGGACAACGTCAAGAGCGGCGGGCAGGTTCTGGAGTGACGAAGGAGCGACGATGACCAAGAAAGTAGCCGTTTTCTGGCCGGGCGACGCACGGCAGAAGCCGAACGAACTCGCGCTCCCGAACGTCGAAGCAGCGAGCGTCGAGCTCGAGCGCGCCCTCAAGAAGCTCGGGCGAGAGCCATTCCGCATCCCAGGTTTTCTCGCGAAGCCGCACGAGGCACGCGACAAGCTCGGTCCCATCGACGAGCCGATGGCCGGTGTGTTCGCGCACTGGGTGTACGGGCCCCACACGACCGAAGGCGTGGTCGGCAAGGACAACCCGCTGCTGCTTGCGTCGAACTTCTCCGGACGCTGGCCGGGCCTGGTCGGGCTCCTCAACACCGGCGCCTGTCTCACGAGTCTGAACCGGAAGCACTCTCGGATCTGGACCACGGCAAGCGATTGGAGCGCCGACCCGACGTTCATGGCCGAGCTCGACGAGTGGTGCCGTACCGGCAGCGTCACCCACCCGGAAACCGGCATCGCCTACCACGCGCCCGTCTCGCCCGACGCCGCGTCGCGTGCGGCCCGGATTGCGCAAGAAATCCGCAGAAAACGCCCGATGATCGTGATGCTGGGCGACACCTCGATGGGCATGATCAACGGCTACTTCGGCCCGCGCCTGCTCGCGCCCTACGGCTTCTCCGAGCACAAGATCGACCAGGCCTGGATCATCGATCGCGGGCGCGGCATCACCGACAAGCGCATCGCCGACGCCTTTGCGTTCGTCAAGGATCGCGGCGTCACCTTCCACTGGGGCGAGGGCACCGCAACGGACTTCACCGAGGCAGCCACACGCGAACAGCTGCGCGACTACCTCGCCGTGCTCGATCTGGTCGGCGAGTACGGCGGCGATTGTCTCGGCTGGCAGTACCAGCTCGGCCTGATCCCGCTTCGTCCGCCGTCCGACCTCGCCGAAGGTCTCTTCAACTCCGCGTGCCGTCCGGAGTCCAACGGCGACACCCTGGCGACCGCCACCGAGGCCGATCAAGGCAACGTGATCCCGATGGAGATGCTGAAGCGGCTGCTTCGCGACAAGGGCCTGCACCAGGCAGTGATGTTCCACGACGTGCGCTGGGGCGCCGAGCACGATGGCCGCTTTTTGTGGGTTCTTTTGAACTCCGGGTCGTGCGGCGCCTACGCGTTCAATCACGACCCCGCGACGCTGCGCGGGGCGCACAGCTACCGCCAGCCGGCGCTCTACTTTCCGACCCCCGGCGGCAGCTTTGCCGGCGAGAGCTTGCCCGGCGCGATCACGTGGGCGCGAACGTACATCAAGGACGACGTGCTCTGGATGGACATCGGCAAGGGCGAGGTCGTGAAGCTGCCGCCCGCCACGCGCGACGCGTGGTGGGAGGGCACGACGCGCGAGTGGCCGTTCATGGCCGCCGATCTCGGCGTGGGGCGTGATGCGCTGATGGCGCATTACCAGTCGAACCACGTGGCGGTCGCGTACGGCGACGTCTTCGGCGAGATGGTTGCGCTGTCGCTCGAGCTCGGATTCCGCGTGCGCGTGCTCGGCGCAGGGTAGCGAGATGCGTGCGCGCGGCGTTCAAAAGGTGCGTCGATGAGCGGCTCGCTCTACCTCGGCCTCGACGTGGGAACCGGCAGCGTCCGGGCTGGGTTGTTCGACGAAAACGGCCAAAAAGTCGGCCAGGGCGTGCATCCGATCCAGATCTTCCGGCCGGCGGAGGACTTCGCCGAACAATCGTCCGACGACATCTGGCGCGCAGCCGGTGTTGCCGTACGCGGAGCGCTCGCCGAGAGCGGTGCCGCATCCGACGCCGTCCGTGGCATCGGGTTCGACGCCACGTGCTCGCTGGTGGCGATCGACGGCTCGCGCCGCGCCGTCACCGTCAGCCCCACCGGCCACGACGAGCAGAACGTGATCCTGTGGATGGACCACCGCGCTGTCGAGCAGGTGGAACGCATCAACCGGACGCGCCACGAGGTGCTCCGGTACGTCGGCGGCGTCATCTCGCCGGAGATGGAGATGCCGAAGCTCCTCTGGTTGAAGGAACAGCTACCGGCGAGCTTCGCTCGCGCCACGGACTTCTTCGATCTGCCGGACTACCTCGTGTTTCGCGCGACCGGCGAGAAGGTGCGCTCGCTCTGCACGACGGCGTGCAAGTGGACGTACCTCGCGCACGAAGGGCGCTGGGCCGACGATTTTCTGGCCCAAATCGGCCTTTCCGAGCTTTCGGCCAGCGACCACGCGCGGATCGGCAACCGCGTTCGCCCGCTCGGTGAACGGGCCGGCGTGCTCACCGCCGATGCAGCGGCGGAGCTCGGGCTCGCCGCCGGGACACCGGTCGGAGTCTCGATCATCGATGCGCACGCCGGCGGGCTCGGCTTGCTCGGCGCGCCGCTCGACGACGAGCCGGTGGACGAGAGCGTCCTGGAAACGCGCCTGGCGCTGATCGGCGGCACGTCGAGCTGCCACATGGCGGTTTCGAAAAATGCGCGCTACGTCGACGGCGTCTGGGGCCCGTATTTCTCCGCGATGGTGCCGAACATGTGGCTCACCGAGGGTGGCCAGTCCGCGACCGGCGCGCTGATCGATCACGTCATCTTTTCGCATGTCCGCGGTGTGGAGCTCCGAGAGGAAGCCGAGAAGCACGGAACCACCGTGTACGCGCTGCTCAATCGCGAACTCGAACGGCTGGGTGGCGAACAGAGCGAGCGCCTCACCGAGGAACTCCACGTTTTCCCTGATTTTCACGGCAATCGCTCACCGCGCGCCGATCCCACCCTGCGCGGCATGGTGAGCGGCCTGAAGCTCACGGACAGCGTCGCTTCGCTCGCGCTGCTTTACCTTGCGACCATCCAGGCCATCGCTCACGGCACACGCCACATCCTCGCTGCTCTCGCCAAGTCAGGCTACGCGATCGACACCGTGTTCGCCTGCGGCGGCGACACCAAAAACCCGCTCTTCGTCCGCGAGCACGCCGACGCGACCGGTTGTCGCATCGCGCTGCCGCGCGAGCCCGAAGCCGTGCTGCTCGGCTCGGCCATGCTCGGCGCCGTCGCCGCCGGCCGCCACGCGTCGGTCGTCGCCGCCATGAGCGCGATGAGCGGCGCCGGCGCCGTCGTCACCCCGCGCACGGGCGCCGTCCAGAGCTACCACGACGCCAAGTACCGGGTATTTCTGCGGCAGTACGAGGATCAGCTCGCGTATCGCGAATTGATGAAGCACTAGCGCGCTTCTCGGTGCTTCTCCCCCAGATCGCCGCGGAATCAAGCCCTCCCAGCATCGATATTCCAAATCGGAATGTCGCCCGCGACAGCCCCTCCTCTGCCGTGCCCCCGCCGCTCAGTGCCGCACCGGCGGCGGCGGGACCGACACCGGACCGTGGACGGGGACGGCGTCCGGCACTTTCGGCGGGAAGATGAATTGCCCCGGCGACTTGAAGAACGTGACGACAACCGAGACGAGGAGTTTCAGGCGATCCCGCCGTTCGACCTCGCGGGCGCGGAGCGCGACCATGAGCGCGAGCACGAAACTGACGCCGAAGTTCAGCGAGCCGATGATCGCGATGCCAGCCATCGCGCCCCAAGCCTCGGGCGTTTTCAGCGCGCCGGCGCCGAGGGAACAGAGTGCGAGCGTCAACGCGCCGGCGGAGAGCGTCACGTGGCGCACGTCGAGTGGGAGACCGAAGAATTTGCCGGCGATCGGCGTCATGCCGAGGAGGTAGCCGAGCGTGACGTTGCCCCCGATACCGGAGATGTTCCGGCTGAAAACGCGCGAAGCCCAGCGCGTCGTGCGGCGCCCGATGAAACGACCGATGCGGTGCTCGGCGATCGCTTCGGGCAGCCGCCGGTAGACGGCCCAATTCTCGAGCCATCCGGCGCCTACGCTGGAGATCCAGAGCAGCACGCCCGTGAGCGCCGCAAAGAAGATGGTCGGACTGTGCGTCGGGTGGAGCGAGTGAAGGACGTACGCGGCCGCCTCGGCGTCCAAGAACGAGTGCCCTGTCTTGCTCGCGTAGTAGCTGTCGAAGATGAATGCGGTCGGGATCACGGCGCCGACGTTGCCCATCGCTGCCGCGAGCTGGGAGCGCGTGATGCGCGCGATGGTGGAGACGAGCCCGGACAGGTTCGTCTCGCTCGCGCTGCTTCGCATCGAACCGGCGAGGGCCGCGGCCGTCATCGACGGCTGCTTGGTCGCGAGCGTGAAACCCAGAAACTGCATCAAGAGGAAACTGCCGGCGTAGTTCGTGCCCGCGAGCACGCCCTCGACGAACGGCGCAAAGTGGCCCCACGAGATCAGGAATTTCAGCGCGGCCGTGCCGGTCGTGAGCACACCGCCGCCGCCGGCCGAGAGCAGCATTTTCGCCCATTCACCCCGCGTGGTCGTGATGTAGTGCTCGCCGGTGTGGCCCGCGCGCTCGATGATCTTGCGCGCCAAGAGGTGCATGTTCGATCGCACGATGCCGCCGAGCTCACGGTCGCGTTTGCGGACGAGCAAGAGCTGCAAGAGCAAGCGCTTCGCGCCGTCAGCGTGCGCGGTCGGATCCGGTTCGACGATCCGCTCGAGCAGCACGCTGAAGCGCTCGATATTTTTCGTGATGAGCTCGAGGCGGTAAACGACGTCCACGCTCACGCCCGAATGCTCGAGGTCGTGCGTCACGGCGCCGACCGTCTCGAGGCAGGCGCGAACGAGGCCGCGACAATCCGCGAGCGCGCTCTCGAGCGCCGCGCGATCGCCGTGGATGAGCGCCGCGAGCATCGCGTCGGTCGCGCGTGGCAGAAGGAAGAACGGCGAGTGGCGGACCGGGACACGGGGACTCCGGCTGCGGATCCCGTCGTAGAGGCCCACCCCGCTCACCCGTTGGGCGATCAGCGAGAGCGCGTCGGCGGCCGCGTGAGCGAGCGGGACCCAGGGGTTGCCGGACGCCGGCGTCCTCAGCGCGGCGGTCAGGCGCAAGACGAGGTGCGGCGGCACCGTTTCGAGCCAGCCGAGGTCACGTCTCGACCCGAACCAGCGCGACACCAGGTGCCCGAGATCACGCTCGTCGACGACTTCCGGCAGGATGCTCCGCGACAGGCGATCCATCGTCTCGCCGAAGAGCCCCCGATCCGCCGGCAGCCCGGAGCGAGCGATCAGATCCACCACGTTGCACTCGCCGAGCACGCTGCCGACGAGCGCGCCGAGCGATGCGGCAGAATCCGGGAACACCTCGAGCGCACGCACCAAGAGCCGGAGCCGCCCCACCTGCGCGCGGTCGCCCGGGTCGCCGTCCGGTAGCGGGGGCACCCGACTGGTGTCGCGCACCCAGCGGAGGACGGCGTCGAGCTTCGCGACTCGATCGACCAGCGGACCGTTCGGATCGATGCCCTGCAGATGCCCGTGGAGCTGCCGGAGTGCGCGGTGGTTCGCCGCCTGCGGGAGCAGCGTCCGGCCGAAAGTCTCGAGATCGGGCATCGGTTCGCGAGCCTAGTCGGATTGCCGGCGCGTCGCTCGGCTCGCCGCTCTACCGCCGCCGCAAGCGGTCGATCCCGACCGCGACCACGATGATCGCGCCGGTGAGGATTTCCTGCACCCAGTTCGGCACCCCGACATGGGTGCAGCCCGTCTTGATCACGGTCATCAAGAGGGCGCCGATCATCGCGCCGGCAATCGAACCCTGCCCGCCCGAAAGGGAAGCGCCACCGATCACCACGGCGGCGATGGCCTCGAGCTCCAGGCCAATCGAGTCGGTCGGGTCGCCGACGGTCAGCGTCGCGAACTCGAGGACGCCCGCGATGCCGGTGAGCGCTCCGGCGAGCGCGTAAACGAGCAGCGTCACCCGTTCGACGCGCACGCCGCACAGGCGCGCCGTGGCGGCGTTGGAACCGGTTGCCACCACGTGGCGCCCGAAGACCGTCCGCTGGAGCGCCACGTGCGCCAGCACCGAAAGCACGAGCGCGATGAACACGCCCGGCGGGAGCCAGCCGTCGCCGGCCGCCATCAGCCCGTCGAGGCCGCGCGGGTCGGCGTCGATCTTCTGCTCGTTCGCCAGGCCCTTGGCGACGCCGCGCATCAGGCTCATCGAGCCGAGCGTGACGATGAACGGCGTGATGCGGAGCCGGGAAACGAGCGCGCCGTTCACGACGCCGAACAGCGTGGCGACCGCGATCCCGAGTCCAGCCGCCGCCACTGCGCCCTGATCGTCCCGGAGTGCCCGCGCCACGACGACGCTCGTCAGCGCGACGCCCGAGCCGACCGAAAGATCGATGCCGCCGAGCATGATCACGTACGTCATGCCGAGCGCAGTGATGGCGACGACCGCCGTCTGGCGCGCCATCGTCAAGAGATTGATCGGCGTGGCAAACGTGGCCGGCGCGAGTGCCGCGAAGAGTGCGTAGACGACCACGAGGGCCAAGAGCGGCCCGACCCAGGCTCGCGCGAACAGGTCCTTCATGCGCCCGCCGCCTCGTGCAAGAGCTCGCGCTCGGTGAGCTCGCGGGCGGGCCGCGCCGGGCCCAAAACGCCGCGGTGCATGACCGCCACCCGGTCACACACCTGCAAGAGCTCGTCGAGGTGGCTCGAGACCATCAGCACGGCCTTGCCCTGCGCGCAGAGGGTGTCGATCAGCCGGTGGATCTCGGCGCGGCTCCGGACGTCGATGCCGCGCGTCGGCTCGTCCAGCAGGAGCACGTCGACGTCGTGATGGAGCAGGCGCGCGAGGGCGACCTTCTGCTGGTTCCCGCCCGAGAGCTCGCGCACGCGCTGCGACGAGCCCTTCGCCTTCACGTCGAGCTCGCGCAGCCAGCGCTCGGCGGCGCTCTGCTCGCGTTCGGGGGAAAGAAGCCCCCGGGAAACCAGCGGGGCGAGTCGGGACAGCGTCAGGTTCTCGCTGACCGACAGATCGAGGGCGAGCCCCTCGCGAGCGCGGTCCTCCGACACCAGTCCGACCCCGGATGCGAGCCGCTCGAACGGTGACGCCGGTCCGCGATACGCGCCGATGCGCACCTCCCCGCGCCGGACGGGATCGAGCCCGAACAGCGCGCGAAAAAGCTCGGTCCGTCCCGAACCGACGAGCCCGGCAATGCCGAGCACCTCGCCGCGATGAAGCGAAAAACTCGCCCGCTCCGGCCGGCGCTCCCCACCGAGCTCATGCACGGTGAGGAGCACTTCGCCGCGCGTGCGGGCGCTTCCGGTCGCTCGCTCGACGGCTTGACCTGCCATCGCCGCAACGAGAGCGTCGTTCGTCGTGGCGGCGACGCTGCCGCTTTCGACCACGCGACCGTCGCGGAGCACGGTGTAGTCGTCGGCGACCGCCCGCACTTCGTCGAGGAAGTGCGAGATGTAGACGATGCCGAGGCCGCGCGAACGAAGGGTGGCGAGCGTGCGGAACAGGCGCTCGACGTCGTCGCCGCCGAGGCTGCTCGTCGGTTCGTCAACGATCAGCAGCCGGCAATCGTCGAGCGACAACGCACGGGCGATCTCGACGAGCTGTTGCTCGGCCGTGGAAAGGTCACCGACGCGCGCGGCGAGCGGGAGCCGGGCCGTGTCCGCCCCGAGCGCAGCGAGCGCTCGCCGCGCCCGAGCGTCCGCCGCACCCCTCGAAATCCAGCCGAAACGGGCTGGTTCCGCACCCAGCACCAGGTTTTCCGCAACCGTCAGGTGCGGGCACACCGAGAGCTCCTGATACACGATGGCGACGCCCTGCTCCCTCGCGACCCGCGGATCGGACGGCGCGTAGGGCGCACCGTCGAGCTCGAGCGTGCCCGCATCGGCGCCGAGCGCGCCCGCGAGGATCTTCATCAACGTGCTCTTGCCGGCGCCGTTCTCACCGAGCACGGCGTGCACCGAGCCCGAACGAACCTCGAGTGACACGTCGTCCAGCACCCGAGCGTCACCGAAGCGCTTCGACACGCCGCGGGCGACGAGCCGGGCCACGGTCATTCGGAGAACCCGCCGGCTGACACGACGATGCTCGTTATGGCCCGAGCCACTTCGCGAGGTCTGGTTTGACGATCTCGCGCACCGCCGGGTCCGCGAGATTGTTCCGATCGACCACCTGAGCGCCGGTGTCGGTGCGTGGACTGACGGGCTTTCCTTTCAGGTGCTCGACCAGCGTCGTCACGGCGAGGTAGCCCATGCGAAAGGGATTTTGCAGGACGAGTGCGTCGATCGAGCCGCTTTCCAGCGCTTTCACCAGCTTGTCCGAGGCGTCGAAGCCGACGAACTTCACCTTGCCGACGAGCTTGGCTTTCTCGAGTGCCAGCAACATGCCGAAGGTCGTCGACTCGTTCGGCGTGAAGACACCCTGAATACCGCCGCTCGCCGCGCTCTTGGCAAGCAAGAGACTCTCGCCCGCCGAGAACGCCGACTCGGTGGTGGCGCCGCCGTACTGATTGTCGCTCACGATCTCGATGCCGGGACGTGCCCGCACCGCCTCGAGAAAACCTTCCTCGCGCTCGCGGGTACTCGCCGAGCCCTCCTGATAGCGGAGCACCGCGACCTTTCCCGGTCCGCCGAGCAGCGATGCCAGCCGCTCGCCCGCCATGCGACCCGCCGCGCGATTGTCGGTAGCGACGAAGCTCGCGAACTTCCCGCCCGACAGCGCCGAATCGAAGATCACGACCGGTGTGCCTGCGGCGGTCGCCTGATCGACGGACGCGATGAGCGCGCGATCGTTCAGCGGCGCCAGCGCCAGGCCAGAGACCCGCTGCGCGATGAACGACTGCACCAGATCGATCTGGCTTTTCAGATCGTCTTCTTTGAGCGGCCCCTTCCAGACCAGCTCCACGTCGAGTTCGCGGGACGCCTTCACCGCGCCCGCATGCACGCTCTTCCAGAATTCGTGCGTCGTCCCTTTGGGGATCACCGCGATGCGCAGCTTCGCCGGTGCGCCCGGTGCGGCCCTTTCGCTCGGCTTGGAACACGCGAGCGCGAGCGCGCCGAGCACCACCAGCCCGAACACCCGGCGTCGCATGCAGGGATTTCTAACACGAGCCGGCCGCTCGCCGTCGTGCGCTAGGGGCCGCCCGCTTGGCCCGCCGCATTCTCGCCGCCTTCGCCGCCTTCGCCGCCCAGGCCGTCGCCGCCTTCACCTTGCGTGCCGGCTGAGCCGCCGGTCGAGCCGCCGGCCCCGGCGCTAGCGCCGCCCGTGCCGCCCGACGGTGCGCCGGCGCCGCCGCTGGAGCCGCCCTTGCCGCCGACGCCACCCGCCGCTGCGCCGCCCGAGCCGCCCGAGCCGCCTGAGCCGCCTTTGCCGGAGCTACCGCCCTTACCGCCGGTTGCGCCCACGGCGCCCGAACCGGTGTCCGCCGGCAGGTCTGGACCCGGGTTCAGGTCACACGAAACCCACGCCGTGCTTCCCACCACCACCGAAAGACAAAGTTTACGAAGCAAGACCCGACCTCCGAGCGAGCAAGCTAGCACGCGCCCGCGGCCCGAGCCAGAGCGCGCCGAACCCGGTGACTAGCGGGCCCGCCCCGCGCGCCCGACCTGACGATGACGGAAACAATCGATCACGTGGTCGTTCACCATCCCGACCGCCTGCATGTGGGCATACATGATCGTCGAGCCCACGAAAGTGAAACCTCGCCGTTTGAGGTCCTTGCTGAACGCATCCGAGACCACCGTTCGGGGTGGGATCTCCTTCCAGCTGCGGTAGCGGTTCACCAGCGGTTTTCCGTCGACGAATGCCCACTGGTACTCGGAAAAGCTCCCGACCTCTTCTTGCACCTTCAAATACGCGCGTGCGTTCTTGATCGCGGATTCGACCTTCAGCCGGTTTCGGACGATGCCCGCGTTGCCGAGCAGCCGCTTCACGTCACGCGCGCCGAAGCGCGCCACCTTTCCCGGATCGAAACCGGCGAACGCCTTTCGATAGGCATCGCGTTTCCTCAGGATCGTGATCCACGAAAGCCCCGCCTGCGCGCCCTCGAGCACGAGGAACTCGAAGAGCAGCTGGTCGTCGTACACGGGGACGCCCCATTCGCCGTCGTGATAGCTCACGTACGTCGGGTCGCTGCCCGACCACGAGCAGCGGATCTTGTCCTTCGGCGTCGCCATCGAGCCGGAGCTTTCCACAAAGCACTTCAGTCGTCGTGCGCGGATTTTTTCTTCGCCGCCGGCGCGGGGGGCGGTGCAGACACCCTGGGCGTGGTGGTGGGCTCGGGTGCTTTCGTCGCCGGTGTGGGCGTTGCTGCCTTGTGTCGTCGTGGTGTGGCGGGGGGTGGTGAGTCGTGGTGATGGTCGTCGTCGTCGTCGCTCCACGCGCAGCAGATCACGCCAAAGGCGAGGGGGATCCGCGCACTCACACCGAACGTCAGGCCCCCGTAGTCACCGTCGGGGAAGTGCCGCACCGATCCGCCCACGAAACCGCCGATCGCCCACTGCCCGTGACCGGCGCCGACAACGATGCCGTCGTCGTCCGCGGAGGCGAAGGGACCGCTCGCGTCGCCCGAGAACTCGAACGCCGTCGCAAGGCTGCCGCCGTAGCCAAGGGTATTTTTCGGCTCGAGATACAGAAGGTCCAGGGTGCCCTGTCCGCCCCAACGAAACGTCGTCGCCGAGCTGAGCGGCACGCGCAACGGGAACAGGCCGACCTCCACGTACGGCCCGTGCGCGCTCGTCCTCCGATCGTAATTCGCCGGCGCGTGCCCGAAGATAAGGTCGCCGCCGTAGCCGATGCCGGCGTCGAACATGCGCTTCGATGCGCCTGGCACGAGTTGAAGCGGATGCAGCCCGGCGCGGAGCGAAGTGGTCGAGCGGAGCTCGAGCGGGCCCGACGAACGCTCGAGCTCGCCCGTCGCCGGACCGGCGCCGACGCTCACCCGCGCCGGTGGCGCGGCGAACGGCAGGCACCCCGACACCAGCGCCACCCAGGCCCCGAAGATCGCTCTCACGACCGACCAGCAAAGCACGCCGCGTGCCGCGGCTCGACCAGCAAGAAGTCCCGCGAAACGAGCAGCCACCCCGCCGTCGTACCGCCCGGCACTGACGCAACGAGCGCCCACTGTCGACGTCCGGCGCCGCTCTCCGGCTGCAAACCGGCCAAAAACCTGCGACAAACCAGGCCGCCGGGCGGTTCTCTTGCGCTGGTCCGGCCCGGGGGCTAGTTTCCGCGGCCCCATGGCTCGCGTCACCGTCGAAGACTGCCTCGAAAAAGAAGAGAACCGCTTTGCCCTCGTGGTGCTGGCGGC
>Ga0315912_10000213_pt1 | contig 123799 bp, 113 predicted proteins | sample VfabasoilMG_FD_204469 | JGI IMG/M metagenome (GOLD analysis project Ga0315912, IMG submission 204469) | Garden soil microbial communities collected in Santa Monica, California, United States - V. faba soil | ecosystem: Environmental > Terrestrial > Soil > Garden | place: USA: California... | reverse complement strand
GAAACTGCTGTAGAGTGCTTACCGCCTCCCCGCCAATGGGCTCGGACCACCGACAGCAAAACCGGCAGAATTGCGGTCAATTTATTCCGGCGCTGACATACTGACCGGCCATCCGATTGCCGACCTGCACATCTACGTTTAACTGCAGCTTTGTCGCGCTCAACTAATTTGTCTGATAGACAGTTGCCCGCATCTTTCGGCCGCGTTCTCTGGCACAAGCCGGGCTACCAGTCTTGAAAATTGTGGATTGCTTGGTATTCATGAAGCTTCTGACCTGACCGCAGATTCAAGACAGAAAAACCGCCTCTCTCTCCATGGTCTAAAGGGTCCAACTTCATCGCGCTGAGGTTTAGTCGCACTTTTATGATGTCGAGTGCTCCGATGCGGCCCACGCGTGCCGGTCCGTCCGCAAAGAGCGTTTGCGGCAAGCCGAATCCGATCCTTTATCGCGCTCAACCATGCGCCCTCAGGGCGTCCCTAGTTTCTCCTATAATCGCCCAAAGCGGCTTTAAGGATTGCGATTACGCCCCCTACTCAATCGAGAACTGCTTTTCGGCATCAATGGGTTATTCGAGTTAGGGCGCCAAACTGCCGAATCTAGCGCGAATGGGTGGACACTACGACGGTGAGTTTTGAGCGACAGCGACTTCCGCAGAAGCATGGAAATATGGCCCTAACGGACCGACCGGAGTAATGCCAGTACCAGGTACTTTTTACCGAGTAAAACTCGGGGTAACCATATTGGCGGTGCAGCACCTCCGGATGGCTGCCCCGCCCGCGAAGTGACATAAACCTCCGTATACACCAACCAGTAGACTAGGCGAGGGCATTGTGCCTTGCCTGGATAGGTGGGATCGTCTGTTTGGCCGTTGAGTTGCCTCAATAGCTCACCTGCGAAAAGACACGGGTAAGCGCCGATGCGCAATTGTGAGTCGAGGAGACAGCTTGAATAAGAATAAATCCGAGTATCGCCGCTACGAGGAAGCTAATCTCGAAGACGCGAGGATGGGAATGGAGTACAGACCGGCTAGGGCAATATTCCGTCCATGTCCAGGAAATTCGCCTACAGACGTGCTTGGCATAGTACTTGAACATGGATATGACTACCAAGGAAATACCTTTGGGGTCAGCGATTTTCGCTGGAAGGATCAATAATGCGCCTAGCCACCCTGTTTTTCGGTGCCGCTACTCTTTGCGGCCTTATTACCTATGCCCAAGAGCGGGCGTTAAAGCCACTTCGCGACTCTGGAGTGAATGCGGATGCAGATGGCCGCAACCTCCTTCTGCCAACACTTGAAGCCGATCAGATTTCGATTGAAGAACGCGATGGCGACTGGGCACTAGCCGTCCGCGTGTCGAGCCCCGGGGCGGCTGGCCTGCAGCTATTTGTAGAGAACCTGCGCTTGCCGGAAGGCTCGAAGCTCGCCGTTTATGAAATCGATGCCAATGGAGATCGTGGCCGTATGGCCGCTGTGTATGAGAGCGTTGGCCCGTTGTATGGAGATCCGTTCTGGACGGCGCCGGTCGCCGGTCCGGAGGCGCTGCTCGAAGTGACTTTTGCCGTTGGAGCGGCCGGTGATCTTCCCTTCCAGTTGTCGAGCCTGCGTCATCTCACCGCCGAGGGGCTGGAAAAACTGACGGTGGCGGGGGAGCCGGCCAGCCAGAGGATCGCCGAACTGGAGGGAACCCGTGGACATACCATGTTCCGAGGAGCCGTGGTTCCCTACGAAGTACGCAATGGCGTGGCGCTGTTTGAGGGCGACATTGTCGTTGGCCCGGTTGAGCAAATCCAATCCGCCGTTTCGACCAAAGAGCTCGGTGGACAGCGCCAGAGTATGGGCATGACAGATAGCTACTACCGCTGGCCGGCCGGAGTTGTCCCGTATGAGATTGATCCGACGATACCCAATCAATACCGCATCACCGACGCCATCGCGCACTGGAATACTCAATTGGGGGGAGCGATCAACATCCGGCCGCGCAATGGGGAATCCTACTATGTGCGCTTCGTCAATTCCACCAGTTCCGGCACCTGTTCTTCCTATGTCGGAAATAACTATATGGCTGGCCAGGCGCTCACCCTTGGCAGTAGTTGCTCCACTGGTAACGTGATTCATGAACTCGGCCACGCAATCGGGCTGTTCCATGAGCACACGAGAGAAGACAGAAATTCTTTTGTGAAAATCAATTTCGCGAACATAACCAGCGGCGCCCTCGGCAACTTCGACCAGCAAATCGCCCTGAGCAGCGATCTGGGCGCCTACGACTACGGTTCGATCATGCACTACCCGGCCAACGCTTTCTCGATGAATGGCCTGCCCACGATTGAGACCATTCCAGCCGGAATCGCTATCGGTCAGCGCACGGCACTCTCGGCGGGCGACATCGGCGGCGTTCGGAATATGTATACGACTGTGCCGCAGACCGCGGTTCCCGTCACAGTGGGATCAAATCCAGCCGGCCGTCAATTGATTGTCGATGGCGTCACGGTGACTGCCCCGGCATCTTTTCAATGGACGGCAGGCACTGCTCATACTATTTCCGCTCCCAGTTCCACTAGCGGAACAACGCGATACCTGTTCAAGTCCTGGAGCGATGGCGGGGCGCAGACTCACACCGTCACCACTCCCTCATCCTCCTGGACGGTGACCGCCAACTTCCAGAAGCAGCATACGCTTACCGCGGTGAGTTCGAACACCAGCCTGGGAACAGTTAGCAATTCGCCCATGGCCAGCGACACGTTCTACAACGAAGGCGCGTCGGTGACCGTCTCGGCTCTCTCGGGGACTTCAGCTTGCCTGGCGGGTTGGAGCGGCATCACCGCTCCAGCCACTTCCCCAATTTCAGTGACGGTCAATCAGCCATATAGCATCGCAGGCAATTTCCAGTCTGGAAGCGTATCAGTGTCGCCGGCGCAGATTACATTGCCCGCCACGGCCGGTTCGGGAGTGATTTCGGTTACCGCCAGCGGAGGGTGCCAATGGACAGCCAAATCCAATGCTTCTTGGATTACGATTACATCGGGCGCTAGCGGTACGAGTTCCGGGAGCGTGGGTTTCTCCTATTCGAAGAGGAACGGGAAGAACGCCCGTACGGGGACAATTACGATCGGCGCCCGGACGGTCAGCGTTACGCAGTAGATCTGTCCGGTGGGGACGGCGGCCGAGAGCGGTACCTTTGCGTTGCGGCTCCACTAAGCATTAGGCCGTTTGAGGAAGGACGATGGCGGGCCGGCGAAGGTGAAGGTTCTTTGTCGCCCCGCCTTCCGTCTCTTGGCTTGCGGCGGCGTTCCAGCGTGTCAATTTCGGCTGAGATGGGACAGTGAGACGACGACGCCGATCCAGTAAGGTTTGCCGCACTCTGGAACGTACGTGCAAAACTCACAGAGAATGGTGTTTTCGTCCGCCTTCATTTTGACGAGTATTTCGAGATCATCTCAATTGGAAACTCTTCAACTACTTCCGCGGCACCCCCTCGAGCCGCCTAACCCGGCGACCCGCAATTCGAGGTCCAGCTTATCCCCCTTCTCCGGCATGGGCATCAACGCCCTCTGTTTCTGAGCTGTCCCCAAGGGCATTGCCTTCAACGTCAATGCCATCATGCGCCCGAATGCGTTTTGAACGGCGGTGCACCCCGGCCGTAAACGTTCGCTGGCTCAAACTCACGCCCGCCGGCGCCGCAAAGTACTCTCACACCGTCGGAAAAAAAGGCGAAGAAGGCGGGATCACGGTCTACGAAAAAGATCGATAGGCCCCCGCCGTTCCCCGTCGTCTAGTTCCGTCGCGGCCGACGAGTGAAAGTCCTCATAACACGACTCTTCAATTTACAAAATGTCGCCGGCGCGGACATCTTTCCCCGCTCAGTTCGCCCAAGCGAACTCCTTCCCGGGAGACTTTCCGTAGATCAGGGATTTAACCTTCATGTGAACGGGAACGAGCTTCCATTCGCCCTTCGGCAAATCCTCCGCCAAACACGCTTCCAGCACTTCGGCGGGGAGGACGGTGAGACCTAGCGTAATTCTAAAACATGGGATAGGCTGGCGGCGGGTGATTGCCCACGAGTCCACCGCAATCAGAAGCAGCGCCACCAGTCGCATGCATCGAGTGTAATAAATACGATCTAATCAATGTCATGTCACAGCGACCCATACCCTTAACCATCCCCGGCTTGCCGCCGGCTAACTCGACTTATTCGCAGGCCACGGTGCTGGGCGGACTGGTATTCGTTTCGGGGCAGCTTGGCATCGACCCGATGACGAACAAGCTGGCGGGTGCCGATATGGCCTCGCAGACGCGGCAGGCACTGCTGAACATTGAACGGATTCTGAAAGAAGCCGGGTCGCGGATGGATCTGGTGGCGCGGTGCAACCTGTATTTGGCCGACTACGGACGGTTGGCCGAGGCCAACGCCGTCTATGCCGAGTTCTTCTCGACTCACAAACCCGCCAAGACCGGCGTGGGCGTAGCGGAACTCTGGGCGGGAGCGCTAATCGAAATCGAAGTGACGGCGGCTATAGCAGACGCCGGATTTTAATGCTGCGGAACCAGGCGGCGTCGCCGTGGTTCTGCAGGCCGATGGGACAGAGTTTCTTGGGCTGTTCGGCGAGAGCTTTGTGAATCGGAGACTCGGTGGTCCAGCGGGCGGCGGATTTCTCGAGGGTCTTGGGATCATCGAGGTTCCCTTCGGCGACCTTCACGCCGTTAAGCCAGTGAATGATGTGCTTGCCTTTCACTTCGATGCGCGAGAGGTTGTATTCGCCGACGGGCTTGGCGGCGGCTTTTGACGGCGGAATCATCGAGTAGAGAGCGCCGGTCTGGTAATAGGCGCCGCGCCGCGCGTCGGCGTGACCTTCGTTGTCGATCATCTGATACTCGAAGCCGACGATGTACTCCTGTGTGGCGTCTTCGCGCTTGGTTTGGCGGTTGCGGGCGGCGTCGTTGGCGAGATTTTCGAACTTGTTGCCGAACTCTTTGACACGGCGTTCGTTGACGTAGAAGCGATCCTGGATGCGGTATTTCAAGCCGCTGTTTCCCTTGGGCTCGATCTTCCATTCCCAGCTCAGCTCGAAGTCACCGAAGGATTCCTTCGAGATGAGATCTTCGCGGAGCTTCGGTTTGGGGATGGATTTCAAAGCGCCGTCTTCGATGACCCAGGAGTCGCCGGGAGCGCTCCATCCCTTCATCGTTTTGCCGTCGAAGAGGAGCTTCCAGCCGGCCGCTTTTTCTTGCTTGGAAAGCGTGTTGGGGGCGTCGGCAGCCGGCAACAGGGCCGCGCAGAACGCGGAGAAAATCAGTATTCGCATTCGATTCCTACAAAATAACAGGAAACCGGCGACGAGCGCCGGTTTCCCGCGTTTGAGGACCGCTTACATATTAGCGGTCTTCGGTGGCGGTCCCGGCTGTGACCGGCTGCGACATGGTTAGCGCCATGGCGGCCCAGCTAGTTCCGGCTGCCGAAATCCATTGATCGCGTCCGTGAGGGAATCCGCTGTCCTTCATAGGCTGGACCGGGTTGCTGCGAGTGCGAACCAGCCATGAGCCATCGGCCAATTGCGTACGCAGCAGGTAAGCGATGGACTGCGCTGGAGCGGTTTTACCGGCAATTTGCAAGGCGGCGAGCGCCTGGCCGGTGGCGTAGGCGTCCGTCTCCAGGCCGGCCAATTGCGCCCAACCACCATCGGGGCGCTGGGCGGCCATCAGCGCAGAAGCGGCGTCATCGATATCGGTTTGTGGCGCGGCGGCCCAGGCAAGGCCGAGCAGGCGCATCGCCTTATCCTCATTGGTCACCGGGCGGGAGACGATCAACCACTCACGCGCTTTGTCGATACTCCCCTTGGCGTTGACACCATAAACGCTGAGGGCGCGGATGGCGAGCGCAGCAGCGGTAAAGCGGCTGGCTTCCATGGGCGCGCGGGCGGGGAGGATGGGGAAACCTCCGTCGGGCAACTGCGTGCGCATGATGCAAATCGCCATGGCGGCCGTGGTTTCGTCGGGAACGTATCCTTCCGCTTCCAGGCCAAGGAGGGTATAGCCGACGCTGATCGCCGGGTGGGGCGGAACCATAGTGCCGTCGAGGATTTTTTCCCTAAGCGGGCGGAACATGGCCATCGCCGACTTCACCTGCTGGGCGGCGACGGCTTCGTCAATAGAATAACCGCGCTTACGGGCCTCTCCGTTCAGCATCTGCGGCAGCGACTGATGATGGCAGGAAGAGCAGCCGGAGACCTTGACGAACTGCGGGCCGCTCTTCTGCAGAACGGCGATGGCCTTTTCCGAAGCCTGGCGAATGGCAGCGGCGTCGGATGCGCCGGCGGCCTTCAGGCGCGCCACGGCTGCCATGTTGCCGCGTCGGGCGGCCCAGGTTAGGGCGGAGTCGCCGAAACGGTTCTTGGCGGCGGGGTCGGCTCCTTGCTTCAGGAGTTCTTCAAGCAGGGCGGGGTTGGGGACATCGGCTCCGGCCGCCCACATGAGGGGCGTGTTGCCGTTGCCGTCGGCGGTGTTGAGCTCGGCGCCGTGCGCGAGCAGGGATTTGGTCATGACAATGTTGGACTGCACGACGGCGATGTGGAGCGCGGTCCAGCCGAAAAAGCGGGATTCGTTGGGGTTTACGCCGGATTTGAGCAATTGCGTCAGGCCTTCGGCGTCGTTTTTCATGGCGGTGCCGATAAGCGGCGTGGGTGGTTTGAAGTCCGGGATCTGCGCGGAGAGCCCGGTTAACAGGGCGGCAAACGCCGCGGGGGCATAGAATCGTCTAAGTTGCATATAACCTCGCATCCATCTACGCGGGGAGCGAGGCGGGAAAAGCTCAGGCGGCCGAATTAAAGCAGGGCCAGCGTAGCGTAGGCCGTGGCGGCGTCGGTCATGAAGTGGATCATCATGGAATCGGCGGGAAAGGCCTTATTCATGGAGGTGGAGCGCCAGGCGCCCGTGGCGGGATCCTGTTGCTGCCTCAGCCAGGTGAGGGCGCGCTGGAGGCGCGCATCGGATTTGGGCACGCCCGCGCTGCGGAGGCTGTAAGCGGCGAGCGCGGTGGCGTAGGAGTCACTTCCCTTGGCGACTCCTTCGCGGGGCGCTTTGGACCAAGGCCCAAGTGCGGCGACGCTCCAACCGCCATCGGCGCCTTGGACGGACCAGGCCTGGCGGATGAGTTCCAGGCGGGTTTGCTTGGGGATTAGCTTATTGGATGTCCAGAGAAGGGTGAGGCGGTTGTGGAGCGGCTGGTTGACGGCGGAGCGTTCAAGATACGCCAATAGATCGCGGGTTTCGGTACGTTCGCGGAAGGGCTTGGGGGCGCGGCTGATGGCGACGGCGGCGAGCGCGGCGCCGAAGTATTTGGAGTCTGCGCTTTCCCAGGGGTCGAGCTTGAGCGAATACCAGGGGAATGCGCCGAGGCTCTCGCCTTCGCGAATTTGGAAAGAGAGCATGCGGTCGAGGGCGGCGGTGGATTCCGGTTGTTTCGCGAGAATGACAGCGGCTAATACGCTTTCGACGCTGGCGGGGATGCCTTTGGCGGGCGTGCCGGCATGCGCGGCGAGGCGGCCGCGGAGACTGTTGTATAGATTCGTCTCCATGGCGGTCGGGGCTTGCCGGAGCGACTGGCGGAGCAGGACATAGCCAAGCCCGGTATGGCAGGAGACGCACGTGCCGTGGGCGGCCTTGGCGGGTTTGAACTCTTCCCATGCTTTCTGGCGGGAATCGAGATATTCCGTGGCTTTTTCGATATTCCAGTCGGCGGCATTCAATGCGACGGCGGCCAGCAGCACGGCGAGGGTCCTCATCGTGCCTATTAGTTTAACGTTGCCGCAGGAAGCGTGCGGCCCATTCGGCCATCAGTGGGCTGCTTGTCGGTTGGCTTAGGGTCGAGATGGCTGCGTCGGCCTTGCTGTGACCGAGGCGGTCGCGCCGGAGCAATAGCAATTCCTTGGCGAAGTCCGTGGTGAATTCGGGATGGCCTTGGACGCCGAGCATGCTTCCGACGCGGAACAGGCCAACGGGACAGTGGTCGTTGCCGGCCAGGACTTCGGCGCCAGGCGGGAGTTCGAGCACCTGGTCCTGGCAGCTCATGATCAGGCTGAATTTCGATGCGGGCGGTTGCATCCAGGACTGGCTGGTTTGCAGCGTGAATTCGTGGACGCCGATGCCCCAGCCGGTGGGGCTTTTAGCGACGCGGCCGCCGAGCGCGTGGCCCATCATTTGATGGCCGAAGCAGGCGCCGAGGTAGGGCTTCTGCGCGGCATGGATGCGGCGGGTGAGGTCGGCATACTGGTGGATCCAGGGTTCGTCGTCATAGACGCTGAACTTGGAACCGGTGGCGATGTAGGCTTCGCACTCGTCGAGGTTTGACGGCGATTGGAGTTGCTGGAGGTCGTAGATGGTCCACTCCGCCGGGAACCAGTTGGCGAACAACGTCTCGAAGTTCCGCCCGGGATCGCAGAGGAGCAGACCGATCTTCATACGGCTCGCAGATGGTAGGATTTAGGCCTTGTCAGCGCGTCGAAGCCGAGAACGCTGAGCGAGCAGCCGCGGCCGGTATCCTTGACGCCGGTCCAGGCGAGGGCCGGGTCCAGATAGTCGCAGCGATTCATGAACAGCGTGCCGGTTTCGATCTGCGCGCCGATGCGGAGCGCGGCGGATTCATCGGTGGTCCAGACGCCGGCGGTGAGGCCGTAGGGGCTGTCGTTCATCAGGCGAATGGCTTCGTCGTCCGAATCGACGGGCATGATGCCGACCACGGGGCCGAAAGTCTCCTCCATCATCACGCGCATTTTGTGATTGACGTTGGTCAGGATCTGCGGGGCGAGGTAGGGCGTGCCGGCCGCGTCGCGCGTGAACTCCTTGGGATCGATATGGGCCGTGGCGCCTTGGGCAACGGCTTCGTTGATCTGGGCGCGGACGAACTCGGCGGCACTGGTTTTGACCATTGGGCCGAGGGTGGTGGCGGGATCGAGCGGGTTGTCGAGTTTGTAGGTGCGGGTGAGGTCCACGGCGCCTTTGACGAATTGGTTGTAGACGCTTTTGTGAACATAGATGCGCTCGATGCCGCAGCAGCACTGGCCGGAGTTGAACATGGCGCCGTCCACGAGATTTTCGATGGCGTCGGCGAGGTTGGCGTCTTCGCGGACATACGCCGGATCCTTGCCGCCGAGCTCGAGGTTCATGCCGATGAAAACGCCGTTGGCCGCGGCCTGGATTTGGCGTCCTCCGGCGACGGATCCGGTGAAGGAGACGAAGCCGACGCGCCCGGAGCCAATGATCTTTTCAACATCGGCATGGCTGGCGTGGAGGACGCTGAAGACGCCATCAGGCAGGCCCGCTGCCGTTAGGCCGGCCGCGATGCGTTCCGCGCAAAGCGGCGTTTGCGAGGAGTGTTTGAGGATAACCGCGTTGCCAGCCAGCAGCGCGGGAACGACGGAGTTGACCGCGGCCAGGTACGGATAGTTCCACGGCGCGATGGTGAGGACGATGCCGGCGGGGGTCTTGCGGATGAAGCGATTGAACCCGGCGATGGGCGGGACGGCGATGTCGGCCAGGGCGCCCGGCGCGGCGTCAACCGCGAAGCGGGCGCGTTCGGTGAAGCCACGGCGGATCTCATTCGGCGTGTAGCGTATGGGGCGGCCCATCTGCCAGGTCAGCTCCTCGCCGATGGCCTCGGCGCTGGCGTTCATATGTTCGATGAAACGGGTGATCAGCGCGCGCCGCTCATCGAGTGAGACTTCCGCCCACTGCTTCTGTGCCGCGGCGGCTCTGGTGAGGAGTTGATCGATCTGTGCGCCAGTGGCGTCGGGGCGCTCGGCGTAGACGCGGTTGTCGACTGGGGAGATCATAGCGGTGTGGTGTACGCCGCGGTGATGCCGCCGTCAACGAGAAATTCGCTGCCGGTAACGAAGCTGGATTCATCGCTGGCGAGGTACAGCGCGGCGTAGGCGATTTCCTTCGCCTGGCCGAAACGGCCCATGGGGATGTGTACCAGGCGGCGCTGGCGCTTTTCTTCGGTGTTGAGGTACTTCATCAATAGTTCGGTGTAGAGAGGCCCTGGGCACAGCGCGTTGACGCGGATGCCTTCGCGGGCGTGGATGGCCGAGAGTTCCCGGGACATGGATAGAACAGCGCCTTTGCTGGCGGTGTAGGCAAGCTGCGGCGTGGCGGCGCCGAGGATGGCGACGAAGGAGGCGGTGTTGATAATGGAACCGCCGCCGGCTCGGCGCAATGCGGGAATGCCGTATTTGCAGCCGAGGAAGACGCCCTTAACATTGATCTGGAAGGTGAGGTCCCAGACCTCTTCAGAGGTGGTGATGGCGTCGTCGTCATCGGCGTGGGAGATGCCGGCGTTGTTGAAGAGGATGTTCAACTTGCCGAAGGCGTCTTCGGCGGCCTTGACCATGCCTTCGCATTCGGCGGCTTTGGAGACATCGGCCTTGACGGCGATGGCCTTGCCGCCGGCGGCGTTAATGGCGGCGGCGACCTCCTCATTGGGGCCGGCGTTGTAATCGACGGCAACAACGCTGGCGCCTTCGGCGGCAAAGAGCAGGGCGGTTTCTTTGCCGATACCGCCGCCTGCTCCGGTGATGAGAGCTACTTTGTCTTTTAATCGCATGGTTTAGATTCTTTCGAAGTAACGGCGCCGTTCCCAATCGGTAACGGCGCGCTCAAACGCCTTCTGTTCGGTTCGATAGAAGTGCGCGAAGTGTTCGACCACGTCAGGGCCGAACTGAGATTTGGCGAACTCGCTGCTTTCGAATAGGTCGACGGCGTGCTCCAGCGTGTAGGGGACGCGGGGGAGAGTGCGCGCGGCGTAGACGTCGCCTTCGAAAATGGGCGGCGGTTCGATTTTGTTCGCGATGCCGTCCAGCCCAGAGGCGACTGAAGCGGCGAAGGCCAAATAGGGATTGGCGTCGGCGCCGGGGATCCGGCATTCGATTCGCAGCGACTCGCCGGCGCCGACGATACGGAAGCCGGCGGTGCGGTTGTCGCGGCTGACGGCGATCCGCGTGGGGGCCCAGGACATGTCTTCAAAGCGCTTGTAGGAGTTGACCGTGGGCGCGTAGAACACCATCATTTCCGAAGCGTGCGCCATCCATCCGCCGAGGAACCAGCGGAACTCATCGGTCTCTCCGGCGAACGCGTTCTTGCCGTCCTTTCGAAGGCTCAAATGGATGTGGCAGCTTGACCCGGCCTGGCCGTGATGGGGTTTGGCCATGAAGGTGACGCTGTCGCCGGTCTGGTCGGCGATCTCCTTCATGCACTGCTTGAGCAGCGCGTGATTGTCGGCCATTTGAAGGACTTCGGAGTACTTGACGTTGACTTCGTGCTGACCGAGTCCCCACTCGCCTTTGGAGCTTTCGACGGCGAAGCCGGAGGCCTTCAAGTGGCGGCGGACTTCGCGAGTGAAGAACTCCTGGCGGGTGCCCTGCAGCAGGTTGTAGTCTTCCAAATACCAGCCCAAGGGTTCGAGCTTGGCGTAGCCTTTCTTGGCGGCTTTCTGGTAAGTTTCGCGGTAAGCGTAGTATTCGAGTTCCGTGGCGCCCATCGCTTCGAAACCCTGTTCGGCGGCGAGCTTGAGCTGTTTCTGCAGAATGGTACGGGGGGCGACGTCAACGGGGATATCGCAATGGACGAAAGCTGTCTTTTCGAGCCAGGACAGATTTTTGAACGTGTTCAAATCCGGGACGAGTTCGAAGTCGCCGTAACCGAGCTCCCAGTTGGCGAACTTGTAGCCCGGAGTCGGATCCATTTCCATGTCGACCGTGAGCAGGTAGTTGCAGGCGTGGGTGCCGTGGCTGGCGACGGACTCGATGAAATAGCCGGCATCGAAGCGTTTGCCCATCAACCGGCCGTAGTTGTCGGTGAAGGCGGCGATAACCGTTTCCACGGCGCCCATTTTTATTTGCTGTTCGAGCTCGCGGAACTTGGCCGCGTTTTGCATGCGATCTTTGAGCGACGTCATCAGAATGGGCTTTATTCAGGCTAGCATTGGCACTGGCGTGGGGCCAAGCTAACGAGAAGCCCTACCAGTGCGTCAAAGAGCCATCAGGACGCACGAAGACGTTCTTCCGCCCCTCGGTCGTAATTTCGCCGAGCAGTTTGCACTTGGAAATGTCGAGCGTCACGCCGAGACCCGGGCGGTCGTTCATTTGCGCCTTTCCGTTCTTGAAGTCGAGGCATTCGGGCAGGTAGGGCAGGGTCCGGCCGCCGTAGTTGTACTCCATGATCACCGGACCGGGGAAGGTGCCGAGACAGTTAACTAGAGCAGCGGTGGCGATGGGGCCCGTGAAATGCGGTACGATGCCGACGGCGTGCGTCTCGCAAAGTGCGGCGATCTTCATCATTTCCGTGATGCCGCCGACGTTGGGGAGCGTGGCGCGGATGTAGTCGATGTCATGATTCTCGACGAGCTTGTTGAAGTCGTAGCGCTGGCCCCATTCCTCGCCGTGAGTGAGAGGGACGTGGGTCATTTGGCGGAGCTTGGGGAGATCCTGGGCGGCGTGCTCGTCGCGGGTCGGGTCTTCGACGAAGTAAGGCTCAAACTCCTCGATGAGCTTGCAGGCGCGAACGGCGTCAGAGTAGTCGAAGCGCTGGTGGAAATCGATGCACCAGTCGCCGTCTTTGCCGACGCCTTCGCGGGCTTCCTTGCAATCGACGGCTACTTTGCGGACACGTTCGTGGGTGTTGAATACGGCACCAGTCTGCGTGTCCCCGGCGCCCATGCGGAAGGCGCGGTAGCCGGCCTCCATGGTGGCGCGGGCGCGCTCGCGGAGGCTCAGGCGTTCATTCGGATTCGTATTGGCGGGGCGGGCGCCGCCGGTGGCGTAACATTCGAGATGATTGCGGACGGACCCGCCGAGCAGTTCGTGCACGGGCAGTTTCAGCGCTTTGCCTTTGATGTCCCACAGCGCCAGGTCCATTGCGCCAAGGGCGTGGATCTTCTCGCGGCCGGGGGGATAGAACCAGGCGATGTACATCTCCTGCCAGATGGCTTCGATTTTGAACGGATTTTTATTGATCAGCGATCCGGCGCACTGCGTGAGAGTGTCGGTGGCGCCGCCCTCTCCGATGCCGGTGATGCCGGCGTCGGTCTCCACGGTGACCACCATGTTGCTCTGGTTGAAGAGTTGATTGAGATTCGGCGGTTCGTAGATGCGGACGCGAGTGATCTTTATTTTGGGAAGGGCAGCTTCGGCGAATTGGGTGCCGGCGAGCGTGGCGGCGGCGAGGGATTTGAGGAGATCGCGACGTTTCATTCGCTACGTGTATATCAGATTCCTAATGCGTCATGGAGTAGACGATGTAGTTAATTCCGAGGCGGTAGGCGAGTCCGGTCATCGCTTCCGGGTATTCGGCGAGGTCGGCGTGCTCCCAGGCGTCGCCGACGTCCATGTTGAAGCTGACGGCGACGACGATGCGGCCTTGGGCATCGCGGATTCCCTGCCATTGCGGCGGGCCGGCCGGAGTCTGCGTGCGGAAACCGCCGCCGCCGATGCCGAGATGCCTTAGGCCGGCGATAAAGAAGCGCTCGTTGATGTCGTAAAGCACGTGCCAGATGGGGTCATTGTCTTCGAGCGTTTCGATGGGCTGGTTGGGCAGCACGCGGTCCATCGTCTCGCGGAAGACTTCGAACTCGTTGGGGCCGTAGAAGTCGTCGGTGACCAGGAACCCGCCGCGCTCGAGATATTGGCGGAGGCGGATAACTTCGGCGTCGCTCAAGTCCCAGTAACCGACCTGGGTGGCATAGATCCAGGGGAAATCGAATACACGGTCGTCAGTCAGCGGGAGGTGGTGGCCGTCGCCTGTGTTTATTCGAGTCAAGCGAGTGATGCCCTGCTTGAAATGCATCTCGGCTTCGGGCCAGTCCTGGCGCCACCAGCCGCGGCCGCGGCGGGCATAGGCGTGGTCGCGGTACTCCATGCGGACAAATCGAAACTCGGTATCCTCTTCCGGTGGCCCGGGTTGCGGCCACAGGATCAGGGAACACACGAGGATGGCGCGCCAAGCTCGCGGCATGCGCCTATTATAGGTTTTATGCTGCGCCGCGAATTTCTGAGCCTGGCGATGGCGGCCGCCCAGAGGCCGCGTCCGAACATCGTGTTTGTACTGGTTGACGACCTGCGATTCGATGAACTGGGCTGCACGGGCCATCCCTTCGCGCAAACGCCGCATGCGGACCGGCTGGCGCGGGAGGGGGCGCAGTTTTTGAATGTGTTCACTGCCACGCCGTTGTGCTCCCCGAGCCGGGCGAGTTTTCTGACGGGTCAGTATCCGCATGCGCATGGGATTGTCGATAATATCGACCGCTCACCGCGCAGCCATGCGCTGGTCACGTGGCCGCGGCTGCTGCATGACCACGGGTATGAGACTGCGTTTCTGGGCAAATGGCACATGGGAATCGACGATTCGCCACGGCCGGGGTTCGACCATTGGGTGTCATTTCCGGGGCAGGGGGAGTCTTATGATCCTCCGTTGAACGTAGATGGGAAGGCAATTCGGACGAAGGGCTATATTACGGACATTCTGACGGACCACGCGGTGTCGTTTATCGGGCGGAAGCGGACGAAGCCGTTTTGCCTCTATCTTTCCCACAAGGCGATTCATCCGAACGTTACGCAGGGAGCTGATGGGAAAGTGAGCGGGTTCGGGACGGCGGATGAGTTCAAGGTTGCTGAGCGGCACAAGAGCCTGTATGCCGGCAAGACTCCGCCTCGCCGCGGGAATTACAAAGTGCCGCCGAAGGGCAAGCCGGCGTTGCTGCAGAAAATTGATGGCGTGGCGCCGTTATCGGCGGCGACGGCAACCGATGACGCGACGATTCTGAATCGGATGCGGATGACGAAAGCGATTGATGAGAGTTTAGGGCGGATTGTTTCTACGCTGGAAAAGCAGGGGATTCTGGACAATACGGCGATCGTGTTCACGTCCGATCATGGTTATTTCTACGGGGAGCATTGCCTGAATCAGGAGCGGCGGCTAGCCTACGAAGAGACGATTCGGATTCCTCTGCTTGTCCGGTATCCCGCGGTGTTCAAGTCGGGGATGAAGATTGGGGCAATGACGGCGTCGGTGGACCTCTTCCCAATGTGCCTGGGCTGGGCTGGCGTTCCCGCGCCAAAGGTGCCGCAACGGGATGCGGTGTTGATCGAATACTTCTCGGACGCGGTGTTTCCGCGCATGCGGAAGATGGGATACGAGGCGATCCGCACGGAGCGGTGGAAATATATTCACTACTCGGAGCTCGAGGGGGCCGATGAGATCTACGATCTGCGCACCGACCCCTATGAGCTGACGAACCTTATCGACGATCCACGTGCTCCGAAGAAGGAGTTGGAGGAACGCCTGCGCCAGGCTAGAATCGCCGGCTAGGCAGGAAGAAGTAATAATCGGTGGTGTACGGCACGAAGGCCGTGGCGCCGACGTTAAATTCTTCGGAGCAGCCGGTGGCAGGCATCACGCCGCCGCTGGTGTCCGGCATTTGAATCGCGGCCGGCACCTGCGGGGCAGGGACTTCTCCGATCTGTGATTGGCCCATGGCCGGCAATGAGCCGAGTGCAAGTGCAAAAGCGCCGGCTGAACATAGAACGCGTAAATAGTAAGTCATATAGGTCTCCTTGAGCGGAATAGCCGCTTCTGCGTGAGTAAGGCGCTGTTGGCTGAGAGTGGTGCTAAGAATTTTCGAAATTTGGTTAGCACCTTTTCGGGCAAGAGCGCCTTACCGCATTGACTACGGCTTGTACAGCCCGAAAAGGAGACCAAAAATGAAAACACTTACATCGATTGCTGTTGTTTTGACCGTTTCCGCAGTGGCCCAGCCGGCCATGGTTGAACCCGGCGCCGGCAACTGGAAAACATTCGCGATCTCATCGGCCAAGGACTACCGCGTGCCGCCCCCCCCTGATGAGAGAGCTACAAGAGACGAGATCGCCTGGCTGAAGCAGTTCTCAGGCAACACCGATCCCCGCATCGAAGAACAGATTCGATTTTGGGATGCCGGCGCACCGTCCTACCGCTGGGTGGACATGATGGTGAAGCGCCAGACCGGCGGGCAGCCAATGACGGCCTTTCCCCATCGAGTCTTCACATACGTGACGATGGCGATGCACGATGCGACGATTGCCGCGTGGGAGTCGAAGTATCACTACAACCGGCCCCGTCCAAGTGAAGTCGATAATACGCTGCGGCCGCGGCTGGCCGTGCCGCGAAGCCCCTCCTATCCTTCCGAGCACGCGGCCGCTGCCGGCGCGGCTGCGGCTGTGCTAGCTGCGCTCTTACCCGCGGAAGGACAAGTTTTCCAGGCAATGGCTGAAGAGGCAGCCCGTTCCCGGACCTATGCCGGTCTCCAGTATCCGAGCGATTACTTTGCGGGGCTGGAACTGGGGCGGCGGGTAGCGGAAAAGGTTCTTGAAAAGGCCCGGGCCGATGGCTCCGACGCCGTATGGACGGGCGTGGTGCCCACCGGCGCCTGCATGTGGACCGGCACGAACCCGGGGAACGCCACGATGCCGAACTGGCGGCCGATCCTGCTCAGCTCACCCAGCGAATTCCGTTCGCCGCCGCCCCCGGGCTGCCAGACGGACGCCGTTCGCGCAGAGACTGACGCCGTCAAGAACTTCCCTCGCACTCTGGCCACGACAACCAAGGCGTTCTACTTTCACTCGGTTGAGGGGACGTTTACGGATTTCCATATGCTACTCAGCCGGCTGATCGCCGAGGATCGGTTGGACCAGAATCCGCCCCGCGCTGCCCGTGCCTACGCGGCGATGAGCGCGCTGCTCTACGACACTTGGATTGCCAGCAACGACTCCAAGTACGCCTACTGGTTTCCGCGGCCGCACATGTTGGATTCCGGCATCACCCCGTTGTTCCCGGCACCGAACTTCCCGTCGTACCCGTCGAATCATTCGGCGCTTTCCACGGCGCGCGCGGAACTTCTGGGACACATGTTCCCGGATCGCAAGGACGCAATGGACGCTCTGGGCCGGGACGCCGGTAATTCGCGAATCTGGGCGGGCATACACTACGAAATGGACAACCAAGCGGGCTCGACCATGGGCAAGGCAACGGCCCGAAAGTACATCGCTTGGATGGAAGGGAACCGGTAAAGCCATGCTAGGATGTGTTCCGGCAAACGCATCTATGAACGCTTCAAAGACAAATATCACGCAGCTACTGGTTGCGTGGGGAAAGGGCGACCAGCAGGCGCTGGAAGCCCTCACGCCCCATGTCCAGCAGGAGTTGCACCGATTGGCCGCCCACTACATGGCCGGCGAGCGGAAGGGCCACATGCTGCAGGCCACTGCGCTGGTAAATGAAGCCTATTTGAAGCTGGTGGATTGGGAAGGCGTGCAGTGGACGGACCGGGCCCACTTCTTCGGCATAGCGGCCAGCATGATGCGGCGTGTGCTGGTGGATTATGCGCGAAAAAACGGCCGGGCCAAAAGGGGCGGCAATGCGGTTCAGGTTTCGCTTTCGCAGGCCGGGCAGTTGGCCACGCCGGCCAACGCCGATCTGATCGCCATTGACGGTGCTCTTCAAGAACTCGAGCGGATTTCTCCGCGCCAGAGTAAGGTGATCGAGCTCCGGTACTTCGCAGGGCTGAGCCTGGAGGAGGCCGCGGAGGCCATGCAGGTATCGGTAGCCACCGTGCGGCGCGACTGGAGCCTGGCGCGGGCCTGGCTGTTTCGCGAATTGAGCAGAAAGGGAACTGCGTGACACCCGAGCGTTATGAAGAGATCGCCAACCTGTTTCACGAGGCCACCGAATTGGAGGTGCCCGCGCGAAAGCAGTTTCTCGCCGCGGCCTGCGGTCCGGATACGGCGCTGCTCCGCGAAGTCGAGTCGCTGCTCGCGGCAGGGAACGAGGCGGGTGAGTTTCTGGCGTCCGGGCCTGCGGCGGAGCGCGCCGCGGAATCGAGCATCCCTACGGGGCGACGGATCGGACACTATGTAATCGATTCGCTGCTGGGCGCCGGGGGCATGGGCCAAGTCTATCTGGCGACAGACTCGCGGCTGGGCCGAAAAGTCGCCGTGAAGGTGCTGCCGCGGGAGACGGCCGAGCGGCCCGAAAGCCTCAAGCGCTTTGAGGCGGAGGCCCGCGCGGCGTCCGCTCTGAATCATCCCAATATCGTCACCGTTTACGACGTCGGCGTTTCCGATGTGGGCCGATTCCTGGTCATGGAACACATCGCCGGACGGACGCTGCAAGAAATGCTGGCCGATGGGCCCATTCCCGACGCGATTCCGAAGCTTGGCGCGCAGATGGCGCGGGCACTGAAGACCGCCCACGCGGGCGGAATCACTCATCGCGACATCAAGCCGGAGAACATTATGGTGCGCCATGATGGATTCGTAAAAGTATTGGACTTTGGACTGGCGCGGCTGGTGTACTCCGACGATTTGGTGACCAAGAGCGGAGGAAACATGCGGCTGATGGGCACCGTCCGGTACATGTCGCCGGAGCAGGCTTGCGGCCGCGATACCACGGCGAGTACGGATGTTTTTTCGCTGGGTATCGTTTTCTACCAGATGGCGACTGGCAAGCATCCGTTTGCGTCGGAGTCTACGCTGGGCACTCTGCACGCGATTATCACGACAACGCCACCCCTGCCGTCAGCGGTCAACCCGTCCTTACCGGCCGGACTGGAACAGTTGATCCTGGCGATGATGGAAAAAGAACCTGCGCGGCGTGCGACTGCGGCCGAAGTGGAAGCGGCGCTGGATTCGGCCGCGGGATTAGAGGCTCGCGCACCGGTTGCAAGGCTCAACGTCCCGGCTCATCGAACTCCCTTTATTGGCCGGGAAGCTGAACTCGCCTCCATCGAGCCGCTACTTCGAGATCACAAGCTTCGATTGCTGACGCTCACCGGCCCGGGCGGAACGGGGAAGACCCGTCTAGCCGTCCAGGCCGCCGAATACGCACTGCCGGCCTTTCCAGGCGGTGTGTATTTCTGTGACCTGACCGAGCTCACCGAGGCGTATATGGTGCTGCCGGCGATCTCCAAAACTCTGGGCATTCGTGATGCGGCCGAGCAGGATCTGGTTAAGGCCATCGCGCATCATTTGGATACTCCAGATGCCACGTTGTTGGTGCTCGATAACTTCGAACACCTGCTGGACGCCGCCTCCCGGATCGCGGGTCTGCTGCAACGGTGCCCGGCGTTGAAGATCCTGGTCACAAGCAGATTGGCGTTGCGCCTTTACGGAGAGCAGGAGTTTCCCGTCCCGCCGATGCCGCTGCCCGCCGAGAGCGGCCACCTGGATATTGAGCGCCTGGGCGAGTTTGCTTCTGTTGCACTATTCGTTCAACGGGCCGCTGCCGTTAAGCCAGGGTTTCAATTGACGGCCGACAATGCGCCGGCGGTGTCCGAGCTCTGCCGGCGGCTGGACGGCCTTCCGCTGGCGATTGAACTGGCTGCATCGCGCGTAAAAGTTCTCCCTCCGGCGAGCCTGCTGGCGCGCATTGAGAACCGCCTCGCGTTGTTGACCGGCGGAAGCCGTGACCTTCCCGAGCGTCACCAGACGCTGCGCCGGACAATCGACTGGAGCTATGAGCAATTGACGGAGCCGGAGCGAAAGCTGTTCGCGAGGCTGGCCGCGTTCGTGGGAGGATGCACGCTGGAAGCGGCCGAAGCGGTCTGCAATACTCGCGAAGATCTGGGAATCGATTTGATGGAAGGGATTTCGTCGTTGATCGACAAAAGCCTCATCAAGCAGCCCGCCGACGATGCCGCCGAACCGCGCTTCGGGATGTTGGAGACGATTCGGGAATATGCCCGCGAGCGGCTGGCCGAGAGTGCCGAAATGGCCGAGGTTGAGAAGGCCCACGCCGCCTATTTCCTGGTTCTTTCCGAGGAAATTGGCGCTGCGAATGCGGAGTCCCAGCAGGCGTCGCTCGCGGCGTACGAACGCGAGTACGGCAACGTGCGCACAGCGATCCGGCGCCTGGTCCAGGCGGGCAATGAAGAATGGGCCATGCGGCTGGGCGGGTCGCAGATCTGGTTCTGGGAAAAAGTTGAGTACTTTGGCGAAGGCCGCGAACTGTTGGAGATGATCCTCCGGATGCCAGGCGCGCAGAGCCCGACGTTGCTGCGGGCGCGCGTCGCCTATTCGCTGGGAGCGATCTATTACCGGTTGGGAGATTTTGGGCCGGCGCGCCGCTGGCAGGAGGACGAAGCCTTGCCGGTATTCAGGCAGGTGGGTGACCTTCAGGGAGCCGCGTCGACGCTCATCGGCGTCGCGCTTATCAAGCACTCGATGCAAAAGGTGGAAGAAGCGACCGAGGATTTACAGGAAAGCGTGCAACTTTGGCGGGCGCTCGGCAACGATTCGGCGGCCGATTACGCGCTGCACAATCTGGGCCGATTCGCGGTGGCGCAAAAAGATTTCGCTACGGCGTGGGCCATTCTGGAGCCGCTCGCCGCGAACTTTGAAGCCCGCGGCGATTTGTGGGGCGCGGCGTCCGCCTACTGCAGTATGGGCGATGCGGCGGCCAGCCAGGGGCATTTTTTCAAGTCCAAGAGTTATCATCTGGATGGTTTGGAAAGGTACCGGAAAATTGGGGACGCTGCTTCCATGGCGCGAGTGCTGGCCGATGTGGGTAACGTAGCGCGGGAGGTTGGCGATTACACCGGAGCCGATGCCTACTATCGCGAATCGCTTGGGATGGCGATGGAAGCCGCGCGGCGAACGATGATGGCGCGTGCATTGGCTGAACTAGGCAAATCTGCCCTGGCGCAGGGGCATTTTGAACGGGCGGTGATGCTGTCTGGCGCGGCTTCGGAACATTTTCGCGGGATCGGCGATTCCAATGTTGCTCAATACCGGCAGACCTTCCTGGAGACCCTGGAGCAGGCGCGCGCTTCGTTAGACGCCGCAATTTATGCCCGCACGCTGGGCCGGGCGAAGTCGCTTACACTCGATCAAACCTTGGAGTACGCGCTTGGCACCGATTAACTGTACTTGGCGGGGTCGATCATGCGGCGCACCGCGGAAATACGATTGGCGGGTACTCCCAAGAGGCGGGCATGCTCTTGTATCACGTTCTCATTGGTGGCCATGTACACGCAAAACATCTTGTGATCGGTGACATAGCTGTGAAGCCATTTGACTTCTCCTCCGAGGCTGCGCAAGACCGCAAGGGATTGCAGTGAGACTTCACGAATTTTTTCTTCCGTGAGACTTCCGATGTCCGGCATCTCGCGTTCAATAACGTACTCGCGCATAGTTCAAAAAATACCACACAGTAGGAGTAATTCAGATGTTCAACAGACAGACTGTAGTAGATAAGTTGGGCGCTTCGTTCAGCGGGCAAGCCGCGGCCCACGATGCCGAGGACCGCTTCGTTAGCGAGAACTTCGCGGCGCTCAAGGAGGAGAAAGCCTTTTCCGCCATGGTGCCGGTCGAACTCGGCGGCAGCGGCGTTCCGCATAGCGAGATTTGCCAGTTCATTCGAGCGATCGCGCGCCACTGTCCCTCCACGGCGCTGGCCTATTCCATGCACTCCCACCTGGTGGCCGCGGCGGCTTGGAACCACGGTCATGGCAAGCCCGGCGAGAAACTGCTGCGGCGCGTCGCCGAGGGGGAGTTGGTGCTGGTGAGCACAGGTGCCACCGACTGGCTAAGTTCCAACGGGACCCTGGAGGCTTGCGAGGGTGGTTTTCGATTCTCCGCGCGCAAGCGGTTCGCCAGCGGAAGCCCGGCGGGCGACCTGTTGATTACCAGCGGCCGCTACTGCGATCCGGTCGAAGGGATGCAGGTGCTGCATTTCCCCGTCTCGCTGCGGGCCGCCGGAGTTCAAATCGGCACCGACTGGCAGGCGATGGGGATGCGCGGCACCGGGTCACATACGGTGGCGCTGGACAACGTTTTCGTGCCCGAAGAATCGATCAGCCTGCGGCGGCCGATGGGCGCATTCCACAACGTTTGGAATATCGTACTGGGAGTCGCCATGCCGTTGATATCCGCCGCCTATATGGGTGTGGCGGAGTCCAGCGCGGGCATCGCTCGGGAGTCGGCGCGCCGGCGCAAGGACGATTTGACCGCTGTGCTGTTGGGTGAAATGGAGAACGAATTGACCGCCGCCCAGTTGGCGTTTGACAGCATCGTCGGGCTGGCGGATAACCTCGCCTTCACGCCTTCGCTCGAAAACACGAGCGCGGTCCTCACCCGCAAGACTTTACTGGCTCAGGCCGTGGTCAATACCACGCAAAAAGCCATCGAAGTTGCGGGCGGTCCGGGCTACTTCCGCTCGATGGGCCTGGAACGCCTGATGCGCGACGCAATGGCCAGCCAGTTCCATCCGCTGCCCGCCAAGAAGCAGCAGCGCTTCACCGGCCGGGTAATGATGGGCCTGGATGTGAACGCAGTGATGGAAGGCGCCGAGGAAGCGGCTACCGTGGCAGTTGGGCGCTGACGAGCAGGCTGGCGATAGAGCGCAGCAACGCCGGCGCCCGCGGCGGTGAAATCACCTGGGGCAGGCCATTGGCGTTCTGCGTGACCGTAGACTCGGCGTCGGCAAAGTTGAAGTTGCGGACCTTGTTCTTCTCATCGAGCATCTTCACATTCAGGAAAATTTCGCCCTGCGCGCTGTTGATCGCCTGTGCGTTCTGCAGATTCTTTATTGGAACGCTGATGGGCGGCTGGTTGCAGTTGCCCTGCAGCGATTTGAACTCCACCTTATCCTTGGTGACAGTGAGGACGGAGGCATGAACGCCGGTCAACGTGTGGTGATGGCCCAGCAGGAACTGCATGGTGTCGCCGGCCTGCAGCGCCTGGCGGCCCGTGGAAACAAACAGGTCCCAGCGCTGGGTGCGGTAGTAGCCGGACGAGAGCAGATGCAGGGCATCTTTGTTTTGCGGATCGGCGCGGAGAGCTTGCTGGGCCTGTTGGATGGCGCCCTCGAAGTCACCGCGCTCGAGCGCTGCGTTTCCGGCGGCCAGATCCACGGTTCGCGCGATGGGAGCGGGCGGAGGGGCGGATTCCGTGGCGGCGGCCGCGACGCGCGTTAGCGGATTGACGGGTGTTTGCTGAACGGGGGCGGCTTGTTGAACAGCCGCGGCCTGGCCGGGACGCAAGTAGACATCGCCGATGACACTGGAGACGGTCCAGGGAACCTGACGGCCCTTGGAATCGGTATAAACGCGTTCTCGGACGCGATTAAAGACTTGATCCAGGCTTAAGCCGGGTTCGCGGAGCGCGGTGATCAGGTGGGAAGTGAAGAGGCCGTTAGAGCCATTGGGATTGTCATCGGCCGTTTTGCCGGGTGCCGTGGCGAATGCAATCAGCGTGCCCTTTCCGCTGCCCATCGCGGCCAAGCCGCCGCCTGCGGAACGGGTGGACTGGAAGGGATTGTTACGGCAGGCGTCGAGGACAACAAGGATGACGCGGGCGCCGGCCCGTTCCAGCCGCTCCTGCACGCGGGACGCCGAGTACGAAGCGTATTTGGCATCGGTCTCATCTTTGGCGTCGAAGTCGATGGGGACCAGATAGTTCTCGCCTTCCAATTGAAGCCCGTGCCCGGCGTAGTAGAACATTGCCGTGTCGCCGGCCTTCACTTGCGAGACGAACTTGCCGATGGCACGGTCCAGGTTGGGGAGGCTAAGGTCGATCGCCATCTCCGTCTTGAAGCCGAGATCGTTGAGCGATTGCGCGACGGCGCGGGCGTCGTTGGACGGGTTGCGCAGCGGCCATTTCGGATAGGCGCTGTTTCCGACGACGAGGGCGATCTTCTGAGCCTTTTCAAAACCAAGGTCGCGTGGTTGCGCTGCCAGGGTAATCGAGAGTGTCAGAAGCAAAAGGCGCATGAATTACTCCGGATCGACGGCGAAAGATTTCTCTCCATTCATATACCAGTTTCGCGCGTCTTGCGTAAGGCGATAGCGGCCGGTATCGCCGTCGTTGTATTGGATGAGGAGATAGACATTGCCATCGGCCTCGGCGATGCGCCAGCGTCCGCGCAGGGCGTTGTTGCCGCTGCTCATGGCACTGGCGCCGCCGGTGTCGACCGAGACCATTCCCGCGCTGCGGAACAGGTACGTGCCGTCAGCGTTCAGGTAATGGCGTTTGTCGCTGCTCATGCCCTGGTAGGCGCTGAACTGGCGAATCATTTTCCCCTGGAGTTTGCGCTGCCACTGCTGGCTGAGCGCGGAGCCCCCGGCGGGCACGTAGATCTCTTCCTTGGTTGCGTCGGCCGGAATCAGCGGGACGCTTTCGTCGTTATTGCGTGTGGTCCAACCGGCGGCGGGTTGCAACCGAAAGCCCTTCGGGTGCTGGTTGGCCGTTGCCGCCGATGCGCGGAAAAGCAGATGTTCGCTGTTGTCGCTAATCAGGCGGAGTTGGCCGTCGCTGAGAGTCGCCTGGAATGGAAACCGATTCGCACCACTGGAGAACGTGCCGCTGAGTTGGTTCCCGGTCTCTCGCGCGGCCAAAGGGAACGATTGGCCTTGCACGTGGAGTGTTCCGGTGTAACCTCCGGCAGCGGCACGCAATTCCACGCGAAGGTCCTTGCCGGTATATGTGCCCGAGTACCGGTCCGCGGCGATTTGCCCGAACACGGCCACGGCGGCGAGGATTAGCGTGGCGAACTTGCCCATATCACTCAGTAACGCGGGATTCGAGCGAAAAAGGCGTCGCGGATTCTTAGAAAGTCGCGATAGGGTTGAGCGGCGAACCGGTGCCGCCTTTTACCGAGATGGGGGCGGCGGTGAGCAGGAAGGTCCAACGGCGCCGCGAGGAGGCAGCGTCGCTGATGGCCTCCAGATCGCAGTTGTCGAAGATGGGCGTGCCCATGGCGACGAGCAGCAGTTGATGGATCGGCTGCACGACGCCAGCCACGCGCGACGGCAGTACGTCGCTGCCCGCGTCGCTACCCACCATCGCCACGTCGCGTTTTCGAAGCCAGGGCGCGCAGAAGGCGTGCAATCCGGCGGCTCGAAGGGAAAGGTTCCAGGGCCCCGCGGCGGCGCGGCGCGCCCAGCGTCCGGTGCGTACGAAAACGATGTCGCCTGCCTCAACGCGCAGGCCCGCCTTCTTCTCCCACGCGTCGAGGTCTTCGGGGTAGATCGGAGTGCCCGGTTCGAGATAGGGAACACCCTTCAGCTTGGGAATGTCGAGGAGCACACCGCGCGAGAAAATACCGTCTTTGAACGTATTGATGGCCAGGCGTTTTGCGCCCTCGGCACCCACTTCGTCCTGCGAGTAGCCGTTGTACATCTTGCCCTCAAAGAACATGTGGCACAGGGAGTCCATGTGGGTGTGCGCGTAACCGTGATAAAGCACCGAGTAGGTGTCCACGGAGAACTGCCCGCCCGCCGGATTGGCGCCCGTGTTGTTCATCTCCTGCGTAAACGGGCGTGGATTGTCCTCTGCCTTTTCCTTCTCGGTATCGCGTGACAGCGATACGGATACCCCTTCGCGAACCAGCGCCGCGGCCTGTTTGCGTTTGGCGGCGGTGATGAGATTGATCGTTCCCCGCTGATCTTCTTTTCCCCAGCGGCCCCAGTTGGACAGCTCCTTCATCCAGCGGTCGACAGTCGATTTATCTACCTTCTCCTGCGCGCGGAGCAGGGCGGGGGAGAGTAGTCCGGTAAGCAGGGCGCGACGTTCCATGTTCGTCGATGCATTTTCTCACGAAATGGAACTCAATCGGCTCGCAGGCACTTCACCGGGTCAAGACGCGAAGCTTTCGCCGAAGGAATTAATGTCGCCGCGATTCCAGTAATCAACAGCGCCACCGCGGCCAGTCCCAGGACCAGCGGATCGCCGGGCTCAATGCCATAGAGCAGCTTCGAAACTCCTCGCGTCAACGCCAGCGAGCCCATGATCCCCGCCGGCACGCCTACGGCAAACAGCATCGCCACATCCCGCAGCAGCATTGCCACCACGTCCCGGCCGCTCGCGCCCATCGCCATGCGGATGCCGATTTCGTTCTCCCGCCGCGCCGCCATATGCGAAACCACTCCGTAGAGCCCGGTGGTTGCCAGGCCAATCGCCAACAGCCCGAAGAAGCCGGAAACCCACGCCAGCAACCGCTCGCGCAATAGCCGCTCGTTTACCATTCCCCGCAACTCGATTTGTTCTAAATTCGCTGCTTCATATCCTTCCGCGATCACCCGCCGGACAGCGGCGACGGTTTGAGCCGTTGGAATCGAAGAACGCGTCACAAGAGCCATACCCGGCCCGAACTGAGGATTCTGTAGTTCGGGAAGTAGCGCAATCGCTGGCGGCGTCTGCCGAAGATCTGCATACCGCGTATCGGCCACTACACCCACGACCACATACTGCTCGGACGGAAAACCCGGCTCAGCCAGGCTCTGGATCGTCTGGCCGATTGGATCAGAGCCCCCAAATATATCCTTCACGAACCGTTCGTTCACCAGCATGACCTTTCGCGACCCTGCCGTATCGCCATCGTTGATGTCGCGCCCGGTACGAAGCGGAATCTGCATGGTTTTCAGGTAGTCCGGGCTCACCCACGTGAACTGCGGCGCGGCACTCCTGTGCTCTGCGCCGGGCAATCGCACCGCAATGGTCCAACTGCTTCCGCTTAACGGGAAGTGTGAGGATGTCGACGCCGCTTCAATACCGGGAATAGCACGCACCTTGTCCAGCATTTCGCGCTGAATCGGCCGAATGGCATCCCGGCTTGGACGCATGGCGCCGAAATTGATGAAGTTGAAAACCAGGCCATCCTGCCGGAATCCCGCGTCGATGGACATCAGGTTTTGGAAACTGCGAACGAACAGAAATGCGCCCGCGACCAGCACCAGCGACACGGCGATCTGGCAAGCGACTAACACGCGTTGCGCCGAGAACTGCCCCCGGTCGGCCGTTGTGCCCCGTCCGCCCGATTTCATCGCGGAGTAAGCGTCGGCGCGAGATGCCTTCAACGCCGGCGTCAGTCCGAAGAACAGGCAAGTGAGCAACCCCACTCCGGTGACAAATCCCAGGACTCGCCAATCCACCGGCATGTCCAGTAAGACGGTATTGCCCCGCGTGGAAAGGAATTGGACCAGAAGCTGGCTTAACAGTTGGGCCAACCCCGCCGCGAACAACCCGCCCGCGAATGCCAGCAGAAGGCTTTCTGTCAGCAGTTGGCCAACAATCTGCCCCCGCGTGGCGCCAATTGCCATTCGCACGGCCATCTCCCGCTCCCGCGATGCGGCGCGAGCCAGCAGCAAATTCGCCAGATTCGCGCATGCTATCAGCAGGACGAGCCCCGTTACTCCAAGCAACAGCCACAGCGATCGTTCATACTGCCCGCGCAACTCACTCACGCCGTTGCCGCCCGGCATGGCCGTGAAGCGGAACCGAGCCCACTGCGCCATTCCCTTTGCGTCGTATCCCGAGGGCGGCACCTGGCTGAACCACGCAGGGCTCGCCGTCTTAAAATACTCGGCGGCGCTCGCCACCGTCCAGCCGGGCTTCAGCCGCCCGATCACATTCATTGTCCAAACATGCCTCTGGGTCAGAATGTTCCCCCACGCCGCCCGCGCGCAGTTCGGGATTACAACGTCAAATCCCCGTCCTACTTCCAATCCGAAAAACTCCGGCGGAGTAACGCCGACCACCTGCATCGACTTTCCGTTGATAGTAATGCGCGCCCCAACAGCCGACTCCTGGCCGCCGAATTCGCTCTGCCAAAGGCGATGGCTGATCACCGCCGGTCCCAACGCGCAGCCCGGCCGATCATCCTCTTCGCCGATAAGCCTTCCGCGAAGAGAAGCAACCCCCAGCGTCTGAAACATCCCGCCGCTGGCATAAATCGCCCGGATCCGCCGCGTGCGGGGCGCTTCTCCGAATGCAAAATTCCCCGCGCCCCACGCAAACACCCCGGAGAACGCCTCCTGCCGATCGCGAATCTGCTCCCACAGGGGATTGGTCACGTTGTAGTCGCCGGGGGAAGTGCCGAAGCCACGATTGCCGCCGTCGACAACTACTTCCGCCAACTCCGCCGGATTGTGAACCGGCAAACTCCGCAATCGAACGGCGTCCAGCAGTTGGAAAATTGCGGTGTTTGCACCGATTCCCAGGGCCAGCGACAAAATCGCTGTGAGGGCGAAGCCTGGCGTTCGCCGGAGCTGCCGCAGGCCATAGGTGATGTGGCGCCCGAGGTTGTCGGCCAGCAATATGGTACTCATTTCGTAGTCCGTCTCCCGGTGATAGGTTCGATTACCAAACTTGCGCAAAGCGGCGTTGCGGGCATCGCGTTCGCTCATGCCGCGCGCGACGTTGTCAGCGGTTTCGTGCTCGACGTAGCTGTCGATCTCGCGCGCCAGATCCGCATCGCGTTCGCGCCTTCGCAGGAATCGCCGCCAGCCATGGGTCATTGCTCCGGCACCGGGCCCAACATGGCGCCGACGGCTCTGACGAGCGTCTCCCAGCGGCTGCGTTCGGCCGTTAAATGCTTTCGGCCTTGCGGTGTGATGCGGTAGTACTTGGCCTTTCGGTTGTTTTCCGACGTGCCCCAGAAGGAGGCGATGACGCCTTGGTCCTCCAGCCGATGCAGCGCCGGATAGAGCGAGCCGTGTTCCACTTGCAGCACGTTGTCGGAGGTTTTCTCGATGACGTTGGCGATGGTGTGGCCGTGTGCCGGGCCGGCGAGCAGCGCGCGCAGCACTAGCATATCGAGGGTCCCTTGCAGCATGTCGCCGCCGGCGGCGTTCCGTTTCCTGGCCATGTGAATGATCCTACCAGAAGAATATCTAGTGGAGTGAGCATGCCTATTCTACGCAGCCGCGCTCAAATAGTTCCCTTCGATCAGAAGAAAATTAATGGGTCATCGAATAAACGACGTAGTTGACCCCGAGCCGGAAAGCGAGCGACGCGTATTTTTCGGGGTATTCGGGAATGTCGGCCCACTCCCAGGCGTCGCCCAGATCCATATTGAAAAAGATTCCCACGATGACGCGGCCTTTGTCGTCGAGGATGGCGCGGAAGTGAGGTTCGATGCCGCCGCGCTCAATCTGATCGCCATGGACGACGTTCAGGCCGGGCACGCGGAAGCGCTCATTCAGATCGAAAACGGTATGAAGGATGGTGTCCTTGTCCTGTATCTCGACGGCCTGGCAGCCGGGATAGATCTGGTGCATCCCCTCCATGAAGCTGGCCCATTCGTATTCGTTATGGAAGTCGTCGACGACGAAGAATCCGCCGCGATCGAAGTATTTGCGCATGCGCTGCGCCTGCTCGGCCGTCAGTCTCCAATCGCCGATACCGACGGCGTAGAGCCACGGCCAGTTGAAGATCTCATCGCTATCGATGTCGACGATGTGCTCGACGGAACGCGCATGGATGCGGGTGAGGCGGCGCAGCGCCATGATGAACTGCCGGTCGGACTTGTTGGCATCAATGCCCCAGCGGGATCGGGAACGAAACCGGAATCCACCGCCGCCGCCGTCGCGGTCCGAGCGGTAGCGCAGGCGCGCAAAGGCGAACTCGGTCTCCTCCCAGGCATCGGGCGGATCCTCGGCCGGGTCCTGCATTTCGCGCTCGTACATCGCCCAGCGCCGTTCGGGCCGGCCCGGTTGCGCGGTAAGCAGCAAAACGGCCAGAAATCCGGCGGCGATGCCACGATACATATGCATCGCTTCCGATTGTACGCTCTGCGTGTGGGCGCGATAAACTGGTACTTAATGAGTACTCGCTTCTTGGGTTTTTTCCTGTTACTGCCGGCCTTGTTGCTGGGGCAGGGCGGTGATCCCGCGGTTCGTCTGCGGATCATGCTCGGTGATGGCCGTACGGTGCTGGGCGATGTGGATGTTACGCTGTTGCAAAGCGTTGCTCCGCTGACGGTGCAGAACTTCCTGCGTTACGCGAATCGTGGCGCTTATAACAACACGGTGTTCCATCGGTCGGTGCCCGGTTTTATCGTTCAGACGGGCGGCTATATCCTCAACGGCAACGACTTCACGACGAAGGTCGCGCAGGACCCGCCGGTTCGCAATGAGTACAATCTCCCGAATGTGCGGGGCACTCTCGCCATGGCGAAATTGGACCGCCAGCCCAATAGCGCCACCAATGAATTCTTCTTCAATCTGGCTGACAATATTACTGGTCCTAACAGCTTGAACACTCAAAACGGTGGCTTCACAGTCTTCGGCCGAGTGGCCAACGCCGCCAGTCAAGCGGTGATCGACCGCATCGCATTACCCCCCTCTAACTTTTTTCAACAACCGTGGAACGAAATGCCGCTCTTCAACTATCGAGGTGGCATTCCCAGCGCGGCGAACATCATTGTTATCTCATCGATTACCAACCTCGATCCGGTCGCTCCTCCGGCCATAACGCCGGACGGCGTTCGCATGGCGGGCGCCTTCGGCGGCGCAACGAAGGCTGCTCCTGGCTCCTATATCGAGATTTACGGAACGGGCATGGCGGGCGTGAGCCGTAGCTGGACGGACGCCGACTTCCTTGGTTCGGTGGCGCCCATTACGCTGGAATCGGTGCAGGTCACGGTGGGCGGGATTCGCGCGTACATCAGCTACGTGAGCCCGACCCAGATTAACGTGCAGGTTCCCGAAGGTGTAGCCGCCGGTGACGCGGTTCCGGTTATTGTCAGCTACAACGGAGTTTCAACCTCGCCGTCCACCATCGCCGTCCGCGAATACGCCGGCGGACTTCTCGCGCCGGCCGCGTTCAAGGTGGGGGATGTTCAGTACGCCGCCGCCGTGCATAATGCGAACGGCAAGTTCGTCAGCGGCGGAAATATTCCGAATGTCGATGCCGCGCCGGCCGTACCCGGAGAGACGCTGGTGTTCTACGGTGTCGGCTTCGGACCTATCACCCCGAACTTCCCTCCGCTGGGCGGCCGCAAGGCGACCGGTCAGACCATGGTCACCAATCCGGTTACGTTCAAGATCGGCGAGAACGAAGCGAAGGTTACGTATGCGGGCCTGGCGCCGGGGTTGATCGGCCTCTATCAGTTCAACGTGGAAGTTCCGTCCAATGCACCCAGCGGCGACCTGCCGGTTACGGTGACCCAGGGCGGATCACCGATCGCCCAGACTCTAGTTATTGCGGTAAAAGCGCCTTAGGAAACTACTCGGGATCGGGCAGATCGTTGGCCATCTGCTCGATCAACTTCCGTTCTTCTTCGCTGAAGTTGTTCTGGTAGGGGCGCGAATTCTGAATGCGCTTCCGCTCCTCCGGATCGGCCCTTCGCAGCATGCGGACGGCGTGCTGGGCCCTGGGGCGGCGCTCCGGCTCAAAGGTCTCGCTGAAACGGCGGAACAACTGCCGGATCTCCTGCTGCCGCTCGGGAGGCATCTCCTGGAATCGGGCGTAGGAACCCTGCAGGCGCTTGCGCTCCTGGGGGGGCGTATTCGCCCAGTTCTCCAGGCGGCGCTCCATCATCTGGCGGCGTTCGGGGGGGAGTTTTTGCAGCGCTTCCCGGCGTTCGGATGGGGTCATCCGGTTGAAACGTTCCACCACTTCCGGCGAGGCGCCCATAAATGGCGGGGCCTTCCGTTTCATCCCTGGCTGCGGATCCGCAAACGCCGCGAGGGACAAGAAAACCGTCGTCGCTATGACGGAAACAGCACGCATCAGATTACTTCCTTTTGCGCGTTGGCGCCGCCACTGTCGGCAGCGTTTCCATCGGAGAACTGCCGCAGCATTTCCAGGTCTTCCAGAACGTGTTCGGCCTGTTCGACATCATTGACGTCAACTATGGCGGACGCCGGTTCTACAGCGGGTTGCGACACGTCGTTCTTTACCGCGATGACCACCAACAGCACTGCCGAAGCTGCCGCGATAGACAGCACCGGCTTCCAACCCGGCTGGCCGTGCAGATACTCGCGAATTGGGGCCCAGAATCGCTCCCAGGCCGGGACCCGGTCGATTTCCTCAATGCGGGCATAGAGCTTCCGGTCGAAATCGGCCGAGATTGGTTCTGCCTCATAGGCATCCATCGCCGACCAGACCTCGGCCTGCGCGGCCGCCATCTCGCGGCAATCGGCGCAACTCTTCATGTGCGTTTCCAGCATCGCCGTGCGTTCGGCATCCAGGCTTCGGGCACAGTAGTCCAACAACACGTCGGCGTTGTCGGTTTGCAGCGGGCAGGTCATTCTGGTGTTTTGCATGATCCCATTCCCCCGTTTATGCCATGTGCGCCAGACGGGCGCGCAACGATTCATACGCACGAAATAACAGCGACTTAACCGCCGACTCCGAACACTCTAAAACGGCTGCGATTTGAGAATACTCCATCTCTTCGTACTTGTGCATCAACACGGCGGCTTTCTGTTTTTCCGGCAAACTGTGGATGGCTCGCCTTATTTCTTCAAACTTCGATTCCCTTACCAGTGCCTGTTCCTTGGACATCCGGTGATCCGAAACCTGGCGGGCCATTCCGTCGGGCGTGTCTGCGTCCAGGCTTTCCTGCCCGCGCTCGTGGCGGCGGTCGCGAATCCAATTCAGGGCCAGATGGCTGGCGATCCGGAACAGCCAGGTTGTGAATTTAGCGGTCGGCTCATAATTGGCGCGGCTGCGATAAACCCGTAGGAAAACCTCCTGCGCCAGCTCCTCGGCTACCGACTGATTCTGCACCATCCGGTAGACAAAGTGGATGACCGGCGAGCGATGCCTTTCGAGCAGAAGGGCGAAACTCTCGGTGTCTCCGTCGCGAACCCGGAGCATCAACTCCGCGTCGCGCTCTATCGTGGCGACGGCCATCATGTCTCTTTGAACCCGTTCGTCTTGTAAAGGTTGCGCGGACATGTTAACTCACATCACATCTTTTAAGCTTCCGCTCCGGCCGGGCGCTCCATCAGTTCCCGGAGCGCGTCGTGGGGGCTCTTCCCATGCGTAAAAATAGCATACAGCGTCTCCGCTATGGGCATCGACACCCCTTGCCGGCGCGCCAACTCCACCGCCGAGTAGGTATTCTCCACGCCTTCGGCCACCATGCGCATCGAACCGGTGATCTCCTCCAGGCTCTTGCCCTTCGATAGCTCGACGCCGACGCGCCGATTGCGGCTTAATTCGCCGGTACACGTCAGTATCAAGTCGCCTAAGCCCGCCAGCCCGGCCAGTGTCGCGGGCTTGGCGCCCATCGAAACTGCCAGCCGGGTTATTTCGGCTAAACCCCTTGTTATCAATGCCGCCATTGCATTCGAACCCAGCCCCAAGCCGTGGCAGATCCCGGCGGCGATCGCGATTACATTCTTGAGTGCGGCCCCCACCTCGGCCCCTATCGGGTCGCTGCTCGAATACATTCGGAACGTCGGACCGGTAAATGTGCGCTGGACTTCCTCGCACAATCCCGGGGTCGCCGAGGCGACGACGACAAGGGTCGGCTCCCCCCGTGCAACCTCGCGGGCGAAGGATGGACCGCTCAAGACGGCGATCCGGTTGTGCCCGGTAACTTCGGCGATGATTTCGGACATCCGCTTCTGCGTGCCGCGCTCGATACCCTTCGTGGCGCTGACGATTGGGATGTGATTGGGAATAAAGGATTTGGCGTCGGTGTAGACCTGGCGAAGAACCGTGCTGGGCATCACACCAAGAACCATATCGGCATTCCGCAGGCTCTCTTCTAGTGAAGAGGAGACGTCGATATTCGGCGGCAACCGGAATCCAGGCAGGAAGACCTTGTTCTCGCGCTCGGCTGCCATCTCGGCCGCCAGGTCCGCTTCGTACGTCCAGAGATTCACGCGAACGAACCGAGGCGCCAACACCATGGCCAGAGCCGTTCCCCAACTGCCGCCGCCCAGGACCGTCAACCTCTGCTCCGCCATTTACGCTGCCCTCTTCTTGCCGAAGGTGAAGACGTTCTCTTTGCCCATCCGCAGCCGCTCGATGTTCGCGCTGTGCCGCCAAATGATGAACGCGCCTCCGGCGAGGGCGGCCACGACGACAGGAGCAGCCGGGTGATCGATCATCCATACAGCTACCGGAAATAGTCCGGCTCCGACAATCGAACCCAACGAAATGAACCGCGTCACGGCCACTACCAGTATGAAAACAATGGTGATAGCCAATAGTGGCAGCGGAGCCAGGTAGGCGAAGGCGCCCACGAAACTGGCCACCGCCTTGCCGCCCTTGAACTTCAAGACCGCCGGGAAAGCGTGGCCTAATATCACCGCTACCGCGGCCAGCGACGTCCAAAATGGCTCGGCGCTGCCATATTTCGCCATCAGCCAAACAGCCACCCAGCCCTTGGCGATGTCGAGCAGGAGGGTGGCGATACCCAGCATTCTTCCGGACGATCGCAGCACGTTTGTCGCGCCGATATTACCCGAACCGGACGCCCGGATGTCCTCGCCCGTCCGCCACCGGACCAGCAGGTAGCCGAATGGGATTCCGCCAATAAAATACGCGACGATCAGCAGCAAAACGGTCATAGGAGCGGGAACTCCTCCAGTTTTATATATTCCGCGCCCCCAGCCTTCGGGACGCTCTCGTAAAGGTGAAATGCGGTGGCCATGAACTGCCCAAATTCAGCCTCCGGCAGTTGAGCGATGCGTTGCCGAACATCCTGCAGCCCCTCTTTGGACGGCACCCGCGCCAGAGTCAGATGCGGATTGAACGGCTTGTCCTCCGCCGGAATGCCGATGGAATGACAGGCGGCGTCGGTCTGGCGGTGCAGTTCGGCGAGTTCGGGACCCGATTGGATGCCGGCAAACAGTATCCGAGGAGTATGCGGGTTGGGGAACCAGCCGATGCCGCGAACGCTGATCGGAATCGGGCCAAGTTTCGGAACGCCGGCTAACGCGCGCGAAAGCCCTTGGCGGTCCGCTTCCTGCCAGCCTCCGATAAACTTGGTGGTGATGTGAAGGTTCGATGGCCTGCTCCACCGAAAGGGAGCCGCCCGTTCCAGTTCACGTAACAGGGCAACCAGGGCGGAACGGGCGTCATCGGAGATATCGAGGGCTGTGAACAATCGCATCGAGCTTTTGATCGTAACCCCTAGTCTATCCATTGCGCCTGCCGATCCCCAACCTGATCCTTCCGGAAGCCTTCTACGCCCGCGACACCGTTACCCTGGCGCGCGAACTGTTGGGCAAGGTCCTGGCCTGCGGCGGGATGTCGGCCCCTATCGTCGAAGTGGAGGCTTATCTGGGAGTCGACGACAAGGCGGCGCATTCCTACCGGGGAATCACTCCGCGAACCCGTGTCATATTCGGCCCTCCAGGGCGAGCCTACGTCTACTTGATCTACGGAATGTATGAGTGCCTGAACATCGTCGCCGAACCCGACGGGACGCCGGGGTGCGTCCTGGTTCGCGGAGTCTCCACGGTATCCGGACCCGGCCGGCTGACTCGCGCATTTGGCATCACTCGCGCCCAGAATGGCCTCCCGGTTTTCGACGCCGCCGGGCCTATAATCATTCGCGACGACGGCTGGAAGCCCGCGGAAATTCAGACGACTCCCCGCATCGGAATCCGCCACTGCGCCGATTGGCCGCTGCGGTTCGTCGCGCCTCGATTGATACCCTCAAAATCAAATTTCTGAAATCAATTTGATAGGCTCAAATTGATATGCTGAAATCCACGATCTTCCGCGAATACGACATCCGCGGAATCGCCGACCGGGACTTGACGAGTGAAGGCGTAGAGCAGCTTGGCCGCGCCCTGGGCACTTATTTGCAACGCCAGGCCGGGCCGCTGGTGAACATCGGCCGGGACTGCCGGCTCTCGGGCGACCGACTGAACCTGGCCCTGCGCAAAGGCCTCCTCGCCTCCGGCTGCCACGTGACGGACCTGGGCGTCGTTCCAACTCCGGTCACCTATTATTCCGCCGTGAAACTCCAGTCGCACGGCGCCGTTATGATCACCGGCAGCCATAATCCTGCCGATTACAACGGCTTTAAAACCGTCTGCGGCTCCGGTACCCTGCACGGCGAGGCGATTCAGGACGTTTACCGCATGATCGAGCTGGGCGATTACGCCAGCGGAGAAGGCTCCTACCGGACGCTCGACGTGACAGACGATTACGTTGACGAAATCGTCAAGCAGTTCCAATTTCCCCGGAGGATCAAAGTCGTAGTTGACTCCGGAAACGGAACGGCGGGCCCCGTCATTGAGCGGATTCTCAGCCGGCTGAACTGCGAATTCGTCAGCATGTTCGGCGAAATGGATGGTTCCTTCCCGAACCACCACCCGGACCCCACTGTGCCCGCCAATCTACGGATGTTGGCTGATAAGGTCCGTGAAACCGGCGCCGAATTGGGTATCGGCTTCGACGGCGATTCGGACCGCATCGGCGCTGTGGACGAGAACGGCGACCCGGTTTTCGGCGACATGCTGATGCTCATCTTCGCCCGCGAGATCCTTACCCGGAAGCCGGGCGCGACGTTTATCGGCGAAGTGAAGTGCAGCCAGATTATGTACGACGAGTTGGCCCGCCTGGGCGGCCGTCCCATCATGTACAAAACCGGCCACTCGCTCATCAAGGCAAAGATGAAGGAGGAGCATGCCGAGCTGGCCGGCGAAATGTCGGGCCACATGTTCTTTGCCGACCGCTACTTCGGATACGACGACGCGCTCTACGCCGCCTGCCGGCTAATGGAGATCGTGGCCAATTCCGGGCTGCCGTTGAGCCGGCAGTTGGATGGCCTCGCCAAGACGGTTTGCACGCCGGAATTAAGGCTTGAGACGACCGACGAGACGAAGTTCGACGTCGTAGCGCGGGTAGCGGAACACTTTCGCAGGACCCGGAGAATCGTCGATGTCGACGGCGCCCGGGTGATCTTCCCGAAGGGATGGGGCCTGGTCCGCGCGTCCAACACACAGCCGGTGCTGGTCATGCGTTTTGAGGCCGAATCGCAGGAATTACTAGATGCTTATCGGGCCGAAGTGGAGGATGTGTTGGTCCGCGAAACCGGTGCGCCGCTGGTGGAGACGCACTAGAAAAATTGGCCGGTCCCTGGGAGTCGGGACCGGCCTTAATAGGGTGTTGCGCCGGTCGGGAAAACCTCCGATAAAAGTTTCCCGGCCGGTTATTTCAGAGTGGCACATGCCGGTGAAAAAATGGCCACAAATTAAAACCAAAAAGTACCAGTTACTCCGCCGGATTGGTACGGATTAGTCGCGGGAAATCGGCACTTCGCGGCGTCCGGAAAGCGGCTGAAAAACCGGGCCTCCGCACACAGCGACTCCTACTTGCTGAATGGCTTGCAGGAGTTTAAAGAGAAGCCCGTATACGACTTGTTCGTTGAGCGCCTGCTTGCCCGGCAGGCGGAAGTCGGCGGGTACTTCCTTGGCCAGGCGCAGTCGCAGGGCATCGGGCACCAGGTTGCCGGCGCGATCCCGTTTGTTGGCCACGGAGATGGGCGTCTGCAGCACGTTGCCGGTGGCGCCATCTACATAGAACTGACAACGCGAGAACCAGCCGAGGTTGGCGGGTTCGGCCGCGTCAAAGAGAAGCAGCGGCACCTGCCGCGATTCCGTCCAAATGTCGAGAGTGACTGCGCGCTCGGTTTCCTGGATTTCTACCTGGAAATCAGTCTGCGTCGCTACCGCGGTTAACGCTTCTAAATCGTATTCAAGGAGCACCAAGCGGTGGGAGCCAGCCTGCAGCAATTGCATTTCTTCTATTTTAGCGTCTGTTCGACCGCGGCGATAACAATGCAGATAATAGCGTGGCTGATAATTCCGTACTGAATCCAGCGGCGCGTGTAGCGAAGGATGAGGAAAACGTCCTGCAATCGGGGGCTCCGCAGAAAAGTTTGGCGGGCGGCGTTGTATCTGAGAAGCCCGTACTTGAGCCCTTCGTTCCCATGACCGGAGCACTTTGGTTCTGGTACCCGGTCCAATGTAAAAAAAGCTTAAACACTCGCCCGAAACTTTCGATATGGAAGGGAAGAGCGTTCCGGCGCGCGTGCGCCAAAGGGCGGCTGTTGAGAGTGCGGCCCAAACGGCGAGAGCCGTGGTGGCCGCCGGAACGCTCCTCTTCCAACCGCTGCCTGCGATTATGGTGCAGACTGAGAAGACAGTCCCTGGTTGCACCTGTGAATCCTCTTTTTATCCAAGTCCACCCCAACGATAACGTTGCCATCATCGTAAATCCGGAAGGCGTTGCTCCCGGAACATCGTTTCCTAGCGGCCTTATTGCCGCCGAACGGATTCCCCAGTCGCACAAAGTGACGCTCGCGCCGTTGGCCGCCGGCGCCCCCATCATTCGTTACGGCGAAGTAATCGGCCATGCGATTGGCGATGTGGACGCGGGCCGGTGGATTCGCGAGGACATGCTGACGCTCCCCGCTGCTCCGCCTCTGGATCAACTTCCTCTCGCCACTCGGCGAATCGACGCCCCGGAACCGATCACGGGATACACATTCGAAGGGTTTCGCAACAAAGACGGCTCGGTAGGCACGCGCAATCTGCTCGGTATTACGACTACGGTTCAATGCGTAGCTCCGACGGTTGAGTACGCGGTCCGCCGGATTGAAGCCGAGATTCTTCCCAAATATCCGAATGTCGATGGCGTGGTTGCTGTTACGCACTCCTATGGATGCGGGGTCGCGATCGACGCGCCTGGCGCCCGGGTTCCCATTGCAACGCTTGGTCATATCAGCCGCCATGCCAATATCGCCGGAGACCCCCTGGTGGTCAGCTTGGGTTGCGAAAAGATGCAGCCCAACCGGCTGCTTCCGTTTTTCGAGCCGGACGTGATCCGGCTCCAGGATAATCGAGGCTTCGCGGCAACGGTCGCGGTGATTTGCGAACAGGCCGAAAAGCGGCTGGCTGAACTCAACAAACGCCGCCGCACCACGGTTCCGGCGAGCGAACTCAATGTTGGCCTGCAGTGCGGCGGCAGCGACGCCTTCAGCGGCGTCACCTGCAATCCGGCCGTCGGCTACTTCGCCGACCTTCTTGTGCGCGCGGGTGGCACGGTTATGTTCTCCGAAGTCACCGAGGTACGTGACGCGATCCATCTGCTCACGCCGCGTTGCGCCGACGAGGCCACGGCAAGAAAACTGATCGGCGAAATGCGCTGGTACGACGAATATCTCCGCGGCGGGGGCGCGGACCGCTCCGCCAACACCACTCCCGGGAACAAACGAGGCGGGCTGGCTAACATCGTTGAGAAGGCTCTCGGGTCAGTGGCCAAGGCTGGCAGCGGGGTGATTCACCATGTCGCCTCGCATGGGGAAAAAGTCACGGCCAAAGGCCTCGTATTCGCCGCCACCCCGGCCAGCGACTTCATCTGCGGCACGCAGCAGTTGGCCAGCATGAATCTCCATGTCTTTACCACCGGCGAAGGCACGCCGTACGGCCTGGCGATGGTCCCCGTCGCCAAAGTCTCTTCACGCACCACGTTGGCGGAGAAATGGCCGGACCTGATCGACATCGACGCCGGAACCATTGCCACCGGTCATAAAACCATCGAAGACGTCGGCTGGGAACTGTTCCATTACTTGCTCGACGTCGCGTCCGGCCGCGAGAAAACTTGGGCGGAGCAGTGGCGGCTGCATAACGCTCTAGCCCCCTTCAACCCGGGCCCCGTTACCTAATTACCCGCCCACCAGCGACAGCATATTGCTTGACGCAGGACGGTAGCCTACTTGCATGCTGATCTTCATCGCCGCCTCCCGCACGGTTGCCGCCGCTTCCGGTACCGCCTCCCGGGTCAATGTCCCCACCGGGGCGCTCATACTCAATGCCGCTACGCTCAACCCGGTCCGGTCGAAAATCGGCGCCGCCACGCACCGCAACCCCAGGAGTCCCTCCTCGTCGTCCACCGCATAGCCGCGCTGTCGCGTCTTCTTTAGTTCCTCCTTTAGTTCCGCCGAATTTGTAATCGTGTTCCGGGTAAAACGGGCCAACTTCTGCCCAGCGATTCGGTTCACAACCGTCCCTGGCTGCCAAGCTAGGATTGCCTTGCCCAGCCCCGTCGAATGCAAATGCCTCCGCTCACCCGTATCGGCATACAGATACGTCCGGCTCGGACTCCCCACCGTATGCAAATACAGTACCCAGTCGCCATCCAATGCACCCAAATGGATCAATCCCGCACTCTCCCGCGCCGCCTCCTGCATCACCAGAAATGCCGCCCTATATACTGGCGAATGCCGCAGATAGGCTGCCCCCGTCCAAAGCGCCTTCCCCCCGATCCGGTATCGCCGCGTCGCCCGATCCTGCTCCGCATACCCGGCCTCGACCAGCGTCGATACCAACCGGTGCGCCGTCGTTAAAGGCTGATCCAACTCCCGCGCAATATCCGATACCGCAAACTCGTACGGCTCCCGCGACATCACCGCCAGTGTCTCCAGGCACTTCAACGTCGAACTCATGCTGGCCATGGCTTAGACTAACACACGGATTCCGCATTGTGGAATTCGATTCTGTTGACAGCGCCGCCCGCTTGAGAATAAACTCACCACGAACTAAATAGAAGGCGATTCCGAAATGCGGAATTAGCCGGGAGGTCTTCTCGCCATGCGCTCTGTCGCGTTACTACTCCTGTCCGCCCTCGCCCTCGTCGCGCAGGGCAAAGGTTCCTTCAGCGGTTCCATTCTCGACCCCTCGGGCGCCGCCATCTCCAACGCCCGCATCACCGTCCGGGAAACCGGCACCAATGCCTCGCGCCAAGCGCAGTCCGGTTCCGATGGCGACTACCTCGTCAGCCCCCTGCCCCCCGGCGACTACCGTCTGGAAATCGAAGCCCCCGGCTTCCAGCGCTTCGTCCAGTCCGGCCTGCGCCTGCAGGTTGACGAGCGCCTTCGTGTCAACGCGACTCTCAAGCTCGGCGCCGTAAGCGAATCCGTCGAAGTCACTGAACAAGCCTCCGCCGTCAACACGCAGGACGCGGTGCTGCGCAACGTTGTCGACGCCAAGCGCATGGTAGATCTTCCGTTGAACGGCCGCAACGCCCTCCAACTGGCCGTTCTCACCCCGGGCGTCCTCCCCATTCGCGGCGATGTCGGCACGTCCTTCCAGCCTGCTGACCAGGTAAGCGTCGCTGTCAGCGGCAGCCGCTCCAATGGCATTAACTACGTCATGGACGGCGGCGACAATATGGATACCTACCGCGCCGTCGCCAACTCCTTCCCTAACCCCGATCTCCTCCAGGAATTCAGCGTTCAAACCAATTCCTACTCCGCCGAATTCGGCGGACGCGCCGGCGGTGTTCTCAATGTCGTTACCCGCGCAGGCGCCAACGATTTCCACGGTTCCTTCTTCGACTTTCTGCGCAACTACAAACTCAACGCCCGCAACTTCTTTTCGCCCACCCACGACGGCCTGAAACGCAATCAGTACGGCATGTCATTCGGTGGGCCGGTCTTCATCCCGAAGCTTTACAACGGCCGCAACAAGACCTTCTTCTTCGGCGGATTTCAGAAGACGCCCATCCGCTCCGCCCCCGCCAACCTCACCGCGCAGGTCCTGCGCACCGGTCAGCGCTCCGGCGACTACTCCGAAGTCTACGACGGACGCGGCGCCCTCATCGTCATCCGGGACCCAGCCAACGGCAACCAGCCCTTCCCCGGCAACCGCATCCCCTCCAATCGCCTCGATCCCGTCTTCCAGCGCCTGCTCTCCGTAGGCGTTCCCACCACGCCTGATCCCACCGGACTCCTCCGCTACCAGCGTCCGAACTACTCGAACAACGATGAATGGAGCCTCCGCGTTGACCAGGTTCTGAACGACAAGAACCGCCTCTTCGGCCGCATCTTCCGCGAGGACAACACCGTCCCCAATCTCGGCGTCGAGGGCAATATCATCAGCTACACCAATTCCCTCATCCAGAAGTCCACCAACGCCACGCTGAACTACACTCGCGTTCTTTCGCCATCGCTCGTCGCCGAACTCGGAACAACCTTCAATCGTTCGTGGGGCCTCCGCGGCGAAGTAGCCCCTTTCACCTGGGCCGATCTTGGTGCCAAACTCACGCCCGCCGCCGGCAGCAGCGATTTTATTCTTAACTCCGTTCCCGGCTATTTTGCAGTCAACCTCTTCGGCGACACGACACTCGTCCGAAATAACTTCCAATACAAGGGCTCCCTAAGTTGGATCCGCAGCCGCCATACCCTGAAGTTCGGTATGGATACAATCCGCCGCCAGTTCAATCTCCCGCATGTCAACGTCAACGGCAATGGCGCTTATGCATTCGCGCAGACCACCGGCGATGGCGCCGCCGACGCCCTGATCGGACGCCCATCCAGCTTCACCCAATCGGACGGCTTCCGAGTGGAGGTCCGCCAGACCGATTGGGTCGCCTTCGTCCAGGACGATTTCAAACTCAACCGCCGCGTGACTTTCAACTTCGGCCTTCGCTATGAACCCTTCCGGCCCTGGGGCGACCAATGGCTTCCCGACATCCCCCAAGCCGCCTACTTCGTTCCCGGCCGCAAGTCCCGCGTCTTTACCGATGCTCCCGCTGGCATGCTTTTCTACGGCGACGAGGGCATCTCGCGCTCTCTGGCTCCGCAGCGCAATTCCCGCTTCGCTCCCCGCCTCGGTGTTGCTCTCGATCCTTTCGGCGACGGCAAGGGCAGCGTGCGCATCGGCTACGGCATTTTTTATGATTCGCTCCTGCCCACCGAGCAGGTCCAGCAACCGGCCAACCTCCCTATGTTCGCCACGGCCATTACATTCGCCAATCCGGCCTCGACGGCTGACCCCTACGCCGGCCGCACCACCCCATTTCCCGGCATCTCCCCCAAACCGTCAAATTTCCCCATTCCCCGGCCGCTCTCCTGGAACGCGATTGACCCTTCCTACAACAACGCTTACACCCAACAGTGGAACGTCACGCTTGAGCGGCAATTCCTCTCCGCGGCCAATATCATTCGCGGTACCTATCAGGGTTCCAAGGGCACTCGCCTTCCTCTCGTCTACACCGATAACGCCGCGACATACATCCCCGGACGCTCCACGCGTGCCAACTTCAATGAGCGCCGTCCCTACTGGCCCGATTTCGGCGCTGTCAAAGTGATGACCTCCGTAGCCAACAGCACTTACCACGCGGCCATTCTTACCTTTGAGCGCCGCTTCAGCCGCGACTGGAGCGTCACCGGGTCCTATACCTGGTCCAAGGCCATCGATAACGCCATCAACGCCGGTACTTCCAATGTCGGTGTCATCAACAACCCCTACAACTGGAACAGTGACCGCGGCCGCGCCGATTCCGATCGCACGCAGGCCTTCGTCACCTCCTACCTTTGGGACATGCCGCGCCTGAAGAGCTGGCATCCCGCGCTCCGTTACGTTCTCGGTTCCTGGCAGAACAATGGGATCCTCACAGCTTACTCCGGCCTGACCTATTCCATCCTCGCCGGCATCGACCAGTCCCTTACCGCCAACGGTGCGGACCGCGCCGACGTCACCGGCAACTGGCGCATCGAAGGCGACCGCTCCAAGAATGACCAGATTCTTCGCTGGTTCAATCCCACTGCCTTCACCCTCCCTGCCGAAGGCGGATTCGGCAACAGCGGCCGCAACAACATGCGCGGCCCGGGCAGCATCAACTTCGATTGGGGACTCTTCAAGCAGATCCCCCTGTTCGAGCGCCACACGCTCCAATTCCGCACGGAGTTCTTCAATCTCTTCAACCACGCAAATCTTGGTCTGCCCAACAACAATCTCCAGTCGGCGCAGTTCGGCCGCATAACCTCTGCCGGCGGACCTCGCATCATCCAATTCGCCCTGAAATACGCTTTCTAAGAATGACCTTTCGTCTCGACGGTAAAACTGCCTTCATCACCGGCGGATCATCGGGCATCGGTCTCGCTATTGCCCACGCTTTTCATGACCATGGAGCCCGTATCACCATCGGCGACCGCGTGGCCGCCAACGGCTTCCCATTCCGCCCACTCGATGTTGCCGATTGGGACTCCGTTCGCTCCGCGCTCACAGAAGCTCCCGATATCCTCGTCAACTGCGCAGGGCAGATGCACGTCGGGAAACTCCACGAAACGGAACCGGAGGACTACGACCGCATTCAGGCCGTAAACTCCCGCGGCACCTTTCTCTGCTGCCGTGCCGTCATCGATGGAATGCTTGCCCGCGGAGGCGGAAACATCATCAACATCGCCTCCGTCGCCAGTCTTATCGCCGTGGAACGCCGCTTCGCCTATGTCACCAGCAAGGGCGCCGTCCTCGCGCTTACTCGCGCCATCGCCATCGATTACGCCGGGCAGGGAATTCGCGCCAACGCCATTTGCCCTGGTACCGTCGACACCCCGATGATTCGCGGTTATGTCGAAAAATACTTTAGCGAGGATGTCGAGGGCACCTGGGCCGCGCTGCATGCCCGCCAGCCCGTCGGCCGCATGGGCACTGTCGAGGAGATCGCTTCCCTGGCTCTATATCTCGCCTGCGACGCCAGCCGCTATCTCACCGGCGCCGCCATTCCTATCGACGGAGGATGGACCGCGAAATGAAGATTAAACACCTTTCCTGGGGCGTCCTGGAAGCAAACTACGATTGGACCATTGTGCGCCTGGAAGCCGAAGGCGGCCACGCCGGCATCGGGGAAGCATACATGGGTCCCGGCCTCACCGCCATCCTGGCCGACCTCCGTCCCCTCGTCGTCGGGAGCGATGCGTTCCAGATCGAAGAGATCGTCCGCCGTCTCCGCGGCTGCACGGTCCACGCCTCTCCCGGAGTCTGCTTTCACGCCATCGCCGGCATTGAAGCCGCACTCTGGGACCTCATTGGCCGAGCCACCAACCAGCCCATCTGGAAGCTTCTCGGCGGAGCCTATCGCCGCCGCGTGCGCATCTATGCCGATTGCCACGCCGGTGACGCCCTCGACAGCATGAACGCCGTCCTGCAGCCCCGCAATCCCGCCGGCCCTTCCGCCGTCAGTTTGAAACACCACGGCTGGAACCCCGAAGAACGCGATTTCCCTGGGCCCGGCGCTTACCGTGATCGCGCCCGGGAAATGGCGGGCCGCGGTTTCACCGCCCTGAAGTTCGATGCCGACATCCCCACTCCCTTTCCCACCGATAATTACAATCGTTCGCTCCACCGCCAGGAAATCGAATTCGTCTACGAACGCCTCCGCGCCGTCCGCGATGCCGTGGGCTCTGGTGTCGACTTCGCCGTCGATTGCCACTGGAATTACACCGCTGCTGACGCCATCCGGCTTGGCCGCGCTCTTGCCGATCTCGATCTGCGCTGGCTGGAGGATCCCGTTCCGCCCGAATCCGTCCGTCAGTTGAAGACTGTTCAGGACGGCGTCCCAATGCCCGTCGCCACCGGCGAAAACCACTATCTGCTCACCGATTTCCTCCGCCTTATTGAAGAAGGCGGTGTCCGCACCCTGGCTCCAGACATTCAAAAAATAGGAGCGCTCGATTTCAAAGCGCTTTCCCGCTTCTCTGACGCAATGGCCACCGCGCTGACGCTCCATAACATCAGCGGACCCGTCGGCACGATGTTTTCCGCTCACGTCGCCGCCTCCATTCCTAACTTCCTCGCCCTGGAATGGCACGGTTCCGGGGTCCCGTTTTTCGACGATCTGTGCGGTCCCCTAATTCAAAACGGTTTCATCGAGCTTACCGACGCTCCCGGACTCGGTATCAGCCTCGATCTTGATGCGGCGGCGCGCCACACCCGCTCTGGAGAGGAGTTCTTCGTATGATCACCCTGCTGCTTGCCCTGGCCATTAATATCCACGAAATCCGCCCCGGCCAGGATCCGCAGGCCATTGCCGATCGCGCCAATCCCGGCGATCGCCTCGTTTTTAAGCCTGGCCTCCATGTCGGCAAACTAGGCAAGCACCGGTCCATGCTCTACGTCGACAAATCGCTCGACATCGAACTCGAATATGGCGCCGTGCTCCAACTTGCCTCTGGAGAAACCAAGATCGAGAAAAGCGCGGAAATCACCACGGACCACGGCGCCCGCAAATCCATCGACGATCTTGAAGTCTCCGGCGACTACGACCTCTCGCTCGGTGTCGTCATGTACTCGATCCGAATTGACGGCGAAAACACGTTTACCTGGGGCAGCGGCGACGTCAATCAGTTCCAGCACACCAAGGTGCCCATCACCGGCGACTGGCAGGAACTCTCCCACGGGGTCCGGATCCGGTTCCCCTCCAAGACCGGTTACAGCCTGGGCAGCCTTTGGATTCTCAACTACGACGGTCCGGAAGCATATGGCATTCGCATCGGATATGGACTGCAGCCGGATTACATCGAAAACGTCCGCATCCACGGTGCTGGGACCATCGATTTGAACAGCGCGAACAACGCGCTCCCCAGCGGCTTCGGCAAGGATATCAACGCCACGGTTCTTGTTCACGGCCGTGTGCGCAACGTCGCCGTGGAAGGCATCACCATGACCAACACCATGCGCTCGGTCATGCTCTACGGCGAGCACACCGGCAAGTTCCTCCAGGGCGGCGGTGTCGGTCCCGGAGAGAGCTTCGACGCCGAGAATATCTCCATTCTTCGCACTCGCACCATCAACCCGCGCGGAAGCGGCTACCTCCTCGGTCACCCTTCCCATCGGGGCTGGCTGCGCAAGGTGCGTTGCAACGAAAACTACATGGAGACGGCCCTTACGGCCATCGAGCCGAACTTCCAACTCGATCAGTTCGAGGTCATAGGCAATGTCATCAAAAGCGGCGGGCGCGCCATTCACTGCTGGCGCAAATCCACGAACGGTTTGATAGTGAATAACCTCCGCATCGACGATCCAACCGGCAAAGAGGTAGTAATGGTGAACGCGCCCGCCGCCTGGCAGAATCCGGAGAACATCGTGATCCGCGATAACCGTAACCACCTCAGCGAGCCCCTAGGATACTGGGCGAATGTCAGTGGCGGACTGGATAACCGGGCTCGCGGAGCGTATTCCATCGTGCCAGGCGGACAGGCCAATATTGCCGAAGCTCCCTACTCAAGCGCCCAGGGCCACCAGGCCCACGCGCGGCGCGGCGGAGAGGATGCTCTCGCTGCCGGAGCTTTTCGCTCCCCGGGCGATGCGCAATCGAGCGTCGTTGTCGCGCGTGCTCAAACCACTGGCGCCCAATCGGCTTCATTAGAGACTGCCGGAAAAGGGAAAGTGTCGATCCCCGCCGGCGCGACTCTTGCCTTCCGTGCACTGATCGTTGCGCGCGGCGAAGGCGGTCGCGACTATGCTGCATTTGAAGCGACCGGCGTAGCGTCTTCGGGCGCCGTGGCGGGGCTTCAGATACGGCCTGTCCACAGCACCAACCAAACGGCGTCGGTGGCGATCACCGCGTCAAACGCCGAACTCATTCTCACCGCGAACGGCATTGCCGGAGCCACATTGCGCTGGGTCGCCCGGCTGGAACTCGTCGAGGTCGAATTCTAAAGCCGGAGCCGGATCACGTCCTCAACGCCGTCTTCAAACACCAAAGGCGGCTTTCCACTCGTTACCGCCTCCACGGCGTGATGACGGTAGCGGACCAGCAGGAAAGCGGCGGCGCATGGCAGGAGCGCGCGAATCGGCATGACCAAGATCGACTGCGCCACATGCCCGCCGGCCCACGGTATTAGACCCATTCCCGTGAGCGCCAAAAGGGCGTGGACCAGCCGGTTACTTCGGAAGCCAGGCGGCCGCACGGTGAAGGGGATCTGGCGAAAGTCCAGTAGGAGCGCCTCGATCAGCACCGCATGGATAAGAAACAACACCAGAGTAACCGCCGGTGGGCATAGGACCGCGGTCGGGACTACGACCAACAATGCGAAGTGCATCCATAACAGGCGGCGGGCAACTTGAGCGGGCTCTCCCTCCCGGGCGACGGCAAGCAACCGGAACGGCCAGTTTGCCGCCGGCAGCGCGGGCACGCTGAAGGCGATTCGCAGCGCCACGATCAGGGAGAATCCGGCGTAGAAGGGGATGCGCTCGGCGTCCCCTTGCATCACGCCGAATACGAGTCCGGAACCGAGCAGCGCTACCACCAGCAGGCTGTGGCGTTCGCTGCGCCAAAGCGTCTGTAGGGAAAACCGGAACGCCGCCCGTTCCAGCGGTGTTGACCCTTGGGTCAGCAGCCAGCGCGGCCATTTCCGCCGCTTAGCCGATCGCGCCAGCCGGCCGTCCATTCCCCGGCGGTAACCGACCGCATATCCGCCCATCGCCAGTAGGAACGCGATTCCAAGAGCGGCGAGGCCTCTTTGCCATAGTCCGTCAATGCCGACATCGGGCCGCCCGACCAACGGCCCATACAGGGACGCAAACCACACCGGCGGCACCCACTGTTGCCACGAAGCGGCGCCGCTACGCGCCAGCCGCATCCACCCGCGCCCCTGTCCGGAGGTCAACCACATCGCCAACAGCGCGAAGCCGCTCACGGAGCGAAGGACCAGCGAAAGCCCGCTAAACCACGCGGGCGGCGAAAGCGCGACGAGCGCCCCCATCAGTGAAAAACAGGCGCAGAAGGTGAAGAGGCTTCCCAGGATCAGAACAACCAGATGGGCCGATAACAGCTTCAGGAACGGCAGAATACCCTGCTGGTCCGCTGTCACCACCATGGGGAACAGGAACATCGAACCCGCATTAACGTCGAGTATGAAAACTCCCACCACGAGCGCGATGGCCGCCAGGCTGGAAAGAAAAACTGTGCGCTCCGGAATGGGCAACGGACCCAAGTTGAGCCGGTCGGCCGGATCGGGCAGTATGCGGTCCCACTTCCACAGCGTCACCAGCCCCGTAACCGCCATGGAGAAGACCAGCAGCCCGTAGCCGTCGCCCACAGCGCGCGGATAGTTGTCCTGGATGATTGGCACGCCGCGGAAGTAGTTGAGCAGCGACGAGTAGCGGTCCAGCAGGCCGATGGCGATGAACACGCCCGGCGCCGCCAACAGCGCCAGGCCCGCTCCCAGGCTCATATCCACGTCGCCGGACTCCTCTCCGCCCGACTGCGCCAGCCGCCGCGCGAAGTGCTTCACCAGGACACGAAACACGCTAAGCGCCCTCTATGGCGGCGACAATTTCGCGTGCCGTCTGCGCCGTATCCGACTGTTCGGCCATCTGCACGAAGGCATCCTCCAGCCGTGTGTAGCCAAGCTGGGAGAGCGTTTCGGCCATATTGCCCGACGCGATCTGCTTGCCCTTGCGCAGCAGCACCAGTTGGTTGCACAACCGCTCGACAACTTCAATCGCCGGGCTCGCGAAAAAGATCGCCTTTCCGGCTGCCGCGAGCTGTTCAATGACTTGCCGCAGCACCAGACCACTCGACACGTCGAGCCCGGTAAACGGCTCGTCCAGAATCAGCAGGTCAGGGTTATGCATCGTAGCGCTGATCAGAGCGATGCGCTGCCGCATGCCTTTGGAGTACGAGGATATCGTCGCGTCCCGATAGGCGTAAATGGTGAAAGCCTCGAGCATCGCCTTGGCCTTGGCTTCAAAGACTGTGACCGGTATGTTTCGAAGCGTGGCGATCAGCTCCAGATATTCCCAGCCGGTCAAAAAGCTGTAAAGCTGCGCCTCCTCCGGGACGTAGCCGATCGCCTGCTTATAAGCGATTAGATCGTCGCGAACCGGCTTTCCGTGAAAGAGGATCTCGCCGCTCGTGGGCTCCAGCAGGCCGGTCAGCATCTTGACGGTTGTGCTTTTGCCGGAACCGTTCGGGCCCAGATACCCCAGCACATCGCCGGGCGAAATCGAGAAGCTTACCGAATCCACAGCCAGCAGACTGGCATAGCGTTTCGAGAGGTTCCGAATTTGCAGAATCGGTGAGATTCCGAATAGACACTGCCGGCTATCGGAAAGTTCCCGCTAAGTGCGCGCTTGTAACATCGACTCCAGGCGCGATTTCACGGCTGGCCACTCTTCGGCGATCACGCTGAAGTAGACCGTATCGCGCACATGGCCGGGCACCACCATGTGGCGGCGGAGCGTGCCTTCCTGCGAGGCGCCGACGCGCAGAATCGCCTTCTGCGAACGCTCGTTGCGGAGGTCGGTCTTCAACTCAACCCGGTTCATCTCCATGGTCTCGAAACCGTGCCGGAACAACAGAAGCTTGCACTCCGTGTTTACCGGGGTACGCTGAAACTCGACGCCATACCAGGTCGATCCGATTTCAACGCGCTTATGCGCCGGTTCGTAGTTCATGTATCGGGTACAGCCCGCGACGCGCCCGCTGGCTTTATCGATCACTGCGAACGCCAACTGCGACGGCCCCTGCGCGGCTTCGATAAATGAGGCCATCTGCTCGCGGTTCGTTACGCGAAGCAGCATGTAGGCCCAAAGCGACGGTTCAAATCCGATGGCACAAAGCCCATCCAGATGCGCTATTGTGAGCGGCTCCAGGCGGACATATTGACCTTCCAAAACAACGGGAACGAGCATGCCACATTTTCCGATAGTATGGCTCCTATGTCCATTTCGCGCCGGGGCTTCCTGCAAGCGGCCGCCCTGCAAATTCCGAAGAATCGTCCCAATATCCTCATGATCTACGCCGACGACATGAGCTACCGGACCATCCGTTCGCTCAACAATCCGGAGATCCAAACCCCGAATCTTGACAAGCTGGTCGCCCGCGGCACGGCATTTACGCACGCCTGCATTATGGGCGGTCTGCAAGGGGCCGTTTGCGTGCCCAGCCGGGCGATGCTCATGTCCGGACAGAACCTGTTCCATGTCACGGCCAATATTGAGAAGCGGAAGGAATATGGTGCGCCGAAGGATTTCCATCTCTGGCCCGAGATCCTCGGCGCCAACGGCTACCAGACGATCGGTATCGGGAAGTGGCATAACGGCCCGGTGCTCTATCACCGCGCATTTCAGAAGGGCGGACCGATCTTATTCGGCGGCATGGGCGATCATTACCAGACGCCCATCTGGGAATTCAATCCGGCGGGCACGTATCCCAAGTCCGCCGTGAAACCACGGCCTGCCCATTCCAGCGAGATTTTCGCCGACTCGGCCATTAACCACATTAAGAACCGCGACAAGTCCAAGCCCTTCGCGCTCTATTGCGCTTTCACGGCGCCCCATGATCCCCGCCAGCCGCCCAAAGAGTACAAAGACATGTACCCGGAGGAGCGCATCGAACTGCCGCCGAACTTCCTCCCGGAACACCCCTTTGATAACGGCGAAATGAAAGTGCGCGACGAGGCGCTGCTCCCATGGCCGCGCACGGCCGCGGCGATCCGCAAGGAACGAAGCGACTACTATGCCCTCATTACGCACCTGGACGCTCAACTCGGCCGTATTTTCCAGGCGCTCGATACCGAAGGGCTGACATCGAACACGATTGTCGTGTTCGCCGGCGACAATGGATTGGCCGTTGGCCAGCACGGCCTGCTCGGCAAGCAGAATCTCTACGACCATTCGATCCGGGTTCCTCTCATCTTCGCCGGTCCCGGTATTCCTGCCGGCCGGCGCACCGAAACGCTGGTTTACCTTTTCGATATTTTCCCAACACTCTTTGAGATGCTGGCGCTGCCGATCCCGCCTACCGTGGATGGACAGAGCCTGGTGCCGGTGCTGAAAGATCCCAAACGCACCATGCGTCCGTACATGATTTACGCCTACCGGCACTTCCAGCGCGCTATCCGCACGACTCGATGGAAGTATATTCGATACAACGTCAAAGGCGTTCAAAATCGCCAGCTCTTCGACGTTGCCAACGACCCGTGGGAGATGAAGAATCTGGCCGAGGCCGCGGGTTCGAAAAAGACAGTCGCTCAACTCGACGCCACGATGCGCAAACTGCTTACCGAGGCGGCCGACCCGCTGGACCTCTCCAAACCGGACTGGGGCTGGACGGGCCCTGCTTAATCGCGGAAGATCTTCGCCTTATCCCATTTTGCGATCGTTTCGCCAATTAGCGTCTGCATTTTCATGTTGACCGCCTTGCGGTACTGCTCCGCCTTGTCGCCGTCAAAGCGCACGTAGCCCTGGTTGGGCTGGTACAGGATGATCGAGGAAGGGAAGGGATAGGCGAACCAGGTGTTAGGCGCCGGCCGGGCCGTGGCCAACTCCTTGGAATACCTTTTCGGATCCACGAGTTTCGGGTCTACCGCCTGCACATAAGCTGTCTCATTCCAGCCGGCGTGGCCGCCATCCTCCCCGAAAATCTCCTTGGTCAAATCCGTGGCCAAGGCCCACCAGTTGATCACCAGTACACGCACCCTTAGCCGTGAACCCACATCCGTCGCCAGGCTCTCCAGAATGGCCGTTTGCGGCCCGCCGTGGCCGTTCACGATGATCAGATTCTTGAATCCGTGCCCCGCCCATCCCTCCAGGACATCCGTAAGAAACGCCCGGTAATGTGACTCCTTGATGGAGAACGAACCGGCGTAGGGCGCCAGCGCTCCTGTCACGCCGTAGGGCAGCACCGGAGCATAAACGGCATTCAGCGGCCCGGCGATGGCTTTGACAATGGCCTCCGGCGCCGTGTTATCCGCGCCGTTGTTAATCACTCCGTGCGCTTCCATCGTTCCCACCGGAATCAGAATCGTCTCGATCTTCGACGGAATCAGCTCCTGGAACTCCATCCAGTTGATGTCGTTCAGCGACCTCGTCGTCGGCTGGGCATACAACGAAACAGCCGCCAATACGAATAGCCCTCTCACGCCCCGGCCCTCTTATGCGTAAAGAACCCCAGGGACTCATGTGTCAGTAGCTTTGTGGCGTAGATGATCTGGCCGGTGTGATGCGAAAAGTGCTCGGTGGTCTTGAAGATCGCTTCCAGCACTGTCATTTCGCGATTCTGTACGATAATCCGCTCTGCCAGCCGCTCTTCGCTAATGCCGCGAATAATCTCTGACGCGTCGGCCACGACCGTTTGTAACTGCTCACGCAGCGCTCCGCCGCTGATCGCGTTGAACTCCTCATCGCGCGTCCGAATGTCCGGCTCACCCAACACCGCGTGGCGCGTGTACTGGCGCAGATTACCGCAAAGGTGCAGCACCAGGTTCCCCACGGCATTCTCATTGTCGCTGCCGCGCGTCCAGATCTGCTCCGGCGTGAGTTTCGCCAGGCAAGTGTCGATGCGGCCGGCATGCTGCGCTAACGTAGCCGCGGCGGCCGCGGTGAAAATGGATCCGATCATTGCAGACTCTCCTTTAACTGAACCACCAACGTCCGTGCCGCCAGCGAAGGGTGGCGAATTCGCAGTACCGCTGGGTCGATTTTCTGCTCGAATAGATAGCGGGCGAAGGTGTCGATATTCTCCGAGCAGTCCGCGCGGCCTTCGATAGAGTCGCACTGCGCATCCTCGCAGCGGCAGGCATCGGCGAATGTCTTATGCAGCTTGACAGCCGCCAGAGCCGCGGTGCCCTCCTCCCGATTCCCGGCGAACCAGGCAGTAATCGCCGCCTGGTGCATGAGCCGTTCGGTGACGTCTTCGATGGAGTCCGACTCCTCCAACACTTCGCGGAACAGGCGCGACCGTTCGGTGTCGTCAACCGATTCCTCATCGGCGCGGTCCATCCGCTTCTTGATTGACGCGCTCACCGGAATCCGCTTCGCGGTTTTCGGTTCGGTTTTTTTGGAAATTTTTTGGAACTCTGCCAGCAGCTTGGACGCCCTTTCGCGGTCACTCGCCGCTATTGTTTCGGACGCCTGGATGAGGAACTTCCCCTCAGCATCCGTGTGCTCCTCGACATACGCGATGGCGCGGATTCCTTCCAACGGATCGACAAGGCTCCAACAGGAGATTGACGCGCGCCCGGGAATTTCGCGGCAGAGGCGGGCTGCTTCTTCCGGGTTCTGCTGAAGCAGCAAATGCGCGGCATCGGTCTTAAAGTGGAACCGGGAAGCCTCGTCGCGAACTCCGGTGATGGCCCGGAGCGCATGATCGATCAACTCGCGGCGCGGCCCGCCGTAGGTGCTGGCGGGCAGCAGTCTGGCCGTGGCCAGCAGCGTTTGAACTTGAAAAATTGGCGGCTCGGCGTGCGAGGCTTCCTCGATCTGCTGCAGCAGCGTCAGAACCAGTGCGGAAGCGGCGAGGATCATGGTCACCGCTCGAGTTGAATACGCAGCTCGCGGAGTAGGAGCCTGGCCGCCAGGGACGGATGACGAACCCGGAGATTCTCCGGGTTGATTCGATTCTTGACGATGAAATCAACCAGTGAGTCGATGCTTTCCAGACAGGTTTCGTCCTGGCACCTGGCCAGGCTTGTATTCAACATCTCGACTGCTTTCGTCGCGGTTCCTGTCGCGCCTTCCGCGGTGAACCACTCCGTCAGGTAGGCCTGCAACTGCAGCCGGCGGGTGTAGTTCGCCATGCGTGGGGTCGCGTCCAATACTCGAGTCAACCGTGTCGATCGCTCGCCGGGAGGCAGGCCCAAATCATCGGCCGATCGGAACAGTTCCTCGGCGCGGTCCGGCGGCGGTCCCTCTGCGGCTTCCTCGGGTTCCGGCGGCGGGGGAGCTTGCCGCAGTCGCAGGGCCGCTTCCCGCGCCAGCCCGAGATTGAACGGCGCTACAGCGCGCAGTGATTTATCGAGCAGCGCTACATCCTCCGGCGCCGCATTTTTTCCCGGAAACGACGTCATCAGTGCCTGCAGGATTTCGGAGCCGTCTTCCGGAGCGGCCAGGATCAAGTCGTAAGCGGCTGGGATTTGAAAGGCTCCCGTGTGGAGCCCTTTCAACACCGTTGCGCGGCGATTCTTCGACTGCAGCGCGAGGAACTGCCAGCAGCGCCCGCGGTAGTCGGTCCTCCATTTTACGGATTGGCGGGCCGGAATGCGCAGGCAGATCTGCTCGGCTTCATCCCGATCCTGGTTCGCAAGCAGGTGGGCGGCCGCGGCGAGATAGAAATAACGGGACTCCTCCTGGGGAATGGCCCCAAGCAGCGAAATCGAGGTTTCCAGGAAGTGAAGCCGGGGAGCCTCCGGCGGCAGCAGTTCGGCGGCGGAGATCAACGTATCAATATGCGCCAAGGGCGCCTGGGAGCGGGAGGTCTGTTCCAGCCGCTCGAGCAAGTCCGTCAGCGCCGATCCGTATACAATTTCCAGGCCCGCCAAAAAAAGTGCGGCGATTCGCATCTACTTCGAAGTATAAACTGACCGAATGGGACCTTTTCGATGCGTTGCTCTGACGCTCTTCGCCGCGGTAGCCGTTTGCGCTCAAGACAAGCCCGCCAGCGGTGAAGATCCTTGGAAGCACCTTCGAATCTTTGCAGGCAAGTGGACCGGCGCCGCCAGCGGCGAACCGGGGAAAGGAACCAGCACGCGGCAGTTTCAGTTTGAAATGGGCGGACGCTACTTCGCCGGCCGCAATCGTACGGTCTACGATCCGCCAAGTCCAGGCGCTAAGCCGGAGGAACACGAAGACTACTCCATCTTCAGCTACGATCGTTCGCAGAAAACCATCGTGCTCCGGCAGTTTCACTGGGAGGGATTTGTGAACGAATACACGCTGACCTCCGTGCGGGAGAACGGCAAGGAGTTGGAATTCGTCACGGCGCGCATCGAAAACATGCCTAGAGGGTGGCGCGCGAAAGAAGTCTACAAACTGGTCTCGCCCGATGAGATAGTCGAAACCTTTTCGCTATCGGCCCCGGGAAAGTTCTTCGCGGTGTATTCAGAGACGCGCCTGCGCCGTGTGAAAGAGTAAGGGCCGCGGGGTTAGCCGCGGCCCTTTTTGAACTAGAGGACGGAGTCGGTCCAGTTTTCCAACAGTTGCTTCACACGGCCGGTGAACATGTCGGCCAAAGCGCCATCGATCAGGCGATGGTCGAAGGTCAGCGCCAGGTAGCAAATGGAGCGGATCGCGATGGCGTCATTGATCACCACCGGCGTCTTTTCCACCGTACCCACGCCCAGTATTGCAACGTTAGGCTGGTTGATTACCGGCGTCGCGAACACGGAGCCGAAGGAACCGAAATTGGTGATGGCGAAGGTCCCGCCCTTCACCTCATCCGGCTTCAATTGCCGGGACCGCGCTCGCGCGGCCAAGTCAACGATAGAGCGTTGCAGGCCCGTCACGTTCTTCTCGTCCGCGTTGGCGACAACAGGAACAATCAACCCGCTGCCGTTATCGAGCGCCACGGCAAAGCCCATGTTGATATCGGTGTGATAGAGGATGTTCGTGCCGTCGATCGAGGCGTTCAGAATTGGGAATTCGCGGAGTGCCTTACAAGTAGCGGCCGTGACGAAGGGAAGGAATGTAAGGCTGAACCCGTACTGCGCCTGGAAGGCGGCCTTGTTCTTCTCGCGTATTTTTGCGACCGCGGTCATGTCCACTTTGTGAACCGTGGTGACATGCGCCGCAGTGTGCAACGAATGGGCCATGTGTTCGGCGATCTTCTTGCGCATGGTGGACATCGGCTCGATGCGGAACTTAGCGGCTTCCGTGCGCGGCGGGGGCGGCGCGTAGGCCGGTGCAGCCGGCGGCGCGGCTGGCGCCGCCGCGGGCTTGCTGATCGCGCCTTCGACATCCTGCTTGGTGATGCGGCCGCCGGCGCCGGTGCCGGTTACCGACGAGAGATCGACTTCATTCTCCCGAGCCATCTTGCGGACCAGCGGGGAGAGCGGGCCCAAGTCCTGAGCGGCCGGCGCGGCGGGAGCGGCGGGTGCGGGCGCAGCCGGCGCCGGAGCCGGAGCAGGAGGGGCCGGAGCCGGAGCCGGAGGCGCGGCCTGAACGGGCGCTGGCGCCGGAACAGGAGCCGGGGCGGGGGCTGGAGCTGGAGCGGCGGGCTGCGCCGCGGGGACCGGAGCCGCTGCTCCATCGCTTATGCGTGCCACCACCGTATTGATCGCTACCGTCTGCCCCTCCTGCACCAGCACTTCCGATAGAACGCCGGCGGCAGGCGAAGGGATTTCGGTATCTACTTTGTCCGTCGAAATCTCAAAGAGCGGCTCATCGCGCTCCACCTTATCGCCGGGCTTCTTCAGCCATCGCGTCAGCGTACCTTCGACAATACTTTCGCCCATTTGGGGCATTACGACATCAGACATGCCAATTTCTCCGTTTCGTAACCAAAAACTTTTCCGAACTGTTGGCGCAATACCAGCTTGACCTCATCGGTGCTGGCGGAAACGCCGAGTGCCCTCATCGAAGTTACCGGAAGGGTAAGTCCGCAAGGAATGATGTATTGGAAATACTGCAGATCCGTGGCCACATTGAGCGCGAATCCATGGGAACTGACCCAGCGGCTGATGTGGACTCCGATCGCGCATATTTTCGCGCCACCTACCCATACGCCCGTCGCGCCGACTATACGCTCGCCCATCAGCCCATATTCGCCGATCGCCCGGATGATGACTTCCTCCAGCGCCCGGACATAGGCGTGAACGTCGCGTTTCCATTCGTTCAAATCCAGGATCGGATAGCCAACCACCTGGCCCGGACCGTGATAGGTCACATCGCCGCCGCGGTTGGTGTGATGGAAATCGATGCCGGACCGCGAGAGTATATCCTCGCTAGCGATCAGGTTCTCCATATGCCCGTTGCGGCCCATCGTAACGACGTGGGGATGCTCCACCAGCAGCAGTTGATCGGGGATCTCGTGCCGCTTCCGCTTCTCTACAAGCTCGTGCTGCAGGGCATACGCCTCCGCCCAGCGCATGCGACCTAAGTCGCGCGCTTCGCAGACGCGTGATGGAGCCTGAACGAGCATACGGGGTTCGTTAGAAATTGATGGCCTGGCCGTAGACGGCGTTGAACGCTTCCCCAATCGCTTCGTACAGCGTCGGGTGCGCGTGGATCGTGTTGATCATCGTATCAACAGTCGCCTCCGCTTCCATAGCCGCTACCGCTTCGGCAATCAATTCGTAACCGTGCGGTCCGATGATGTGAACACCCAGAATCTCGCCAAACTTGGCATCGCTCACGATCTTCACGAAGCCTTCGTGGTGGCCCAGAATCGACGCCTTCGAATTGCCGGCGAACGGGAATTTGCCGACTTTGACGTCGAATCCCTGTTGGCGCGCCTGCGCCTCGGTCAGTCCAACTGAACCGATACCGGGTTCGGTGTACGTCGCACCGGGAATGCGATTCTTGTTGATCGGAACGTACTTCCGGCCGGTGATCGCCGCCAGGGCAATCATGCCTTCCGCGGTCGCCACATGGGCCAATTGCGGCGTTCCCGCCACGACGTCGCCGATGGCGTAAACGCCCGGCTCCCCCGTCTGTTGATCCGGCCCGACTTTGATAAAGCCACGATCCAACTGCACGCCGGGAACGTTTTCCAGGCCGATTTTATCGGTGTTCGGCTTGCGGCCGACCGCGATCAGCAGCTTGTCGACGTTGAGCTGCTCGACTTTCCCGTTTGCCAGGGTCACATTGAGCGAGACCCCCGAACCGGTTCGCTGGATGTCGCTCGCCTTGGCGCCGGTTTCGCACCGGATTCCGGCTTTCCGGAAGCAGCGTTCGAGCTCCTTCGACACATCTTCGTCTTCCACCGGAACCAGGCGCGGCAACATCTCCAGCACCGTAACCTGCGATCCGTAGCGCTTGAAGATGGAAGCAAACTCCGTTCCCACCGCGCCGGCGCCGATAATGGCCAGTGACCGGGGCACCGACTGCAGCTTCAAAATTTCGACATTGGTCAGGATGAAATCGTCGTCCGGTTCCAGGCCCGGAATCATGCGAGCCTCACTGCCGGTGGCGATCAGAATGGCCTTGGACTCGATCGTCCGGACTCCTTCTGCGGACTGGACTTCTATCCGGCCGCCGCCCTTCAGGACTCCGAAGCCGCTGATGATTTCCACCTTGTTCTTGCGCATCAGGCCGGTTACGCCTTTGGCGTGCTTATCCACGATGTCCTGCTTGCGCTTCATGACGGCGGGCAAATTTAACTGCGGATTGTCGCAGGCCAACCCCTGTTCGGCGGGATGGGTAAAATAGTCCCAAACCTCGGCCGTATGCAACAGCGCTTTCGTGGGAATGCACCCAACGTGCAGACAGGTGCCGCCGAGCTTGGGATCCTTCTCAATAATTGCTGTCTTGAGTCCGTATTGACCGGCGCGGACGGCTGCGGAGTACCCGCCCGGACCGCTTCCGATCACAACTAAATCGTATGCCATTATTTTTGAGTGTAACATCGCGCCTTCGGCATGCATTTCAATAGATGTATGAGCTTTTTGCCCGGATTCTTTCTGCTCGCCGCCTTGTTCCCGCTGGAGTCCATCCAAGTGGAGGGGCTGAAACGTCTGAAGCCCGCGCAGATCATTGCGGCTTCCGGTTTGAAGATCGGCCAGAAGGTGGACAAGCCGGATTTTGAGGCGGCGCAGGCACGGCTGGTGGCGACCGGGGTCCTGGCCAGCGTCGGCTTCCGATACGCTTCCTCGGCGAGCGGCAATGGCTACACACTGACGTTTGAAGTCGCTGAGCTCGCCCAGATCTTCCCGGTAAAATTTGAAGACATCGACCGCCCGGAAGCCGAACTTCTAAAGGTGCTCGCGGCTGCCGACCCCATGTTCACCAACCCCGTTCCCGGTTCCGACCCGGTGATCAAACGGCTGGAGGCGGCGCTAAATGCCCATTTGAAGGTCGAGCCGAAGATTGTCGGAAAAGTGGTGATGGATCGGCCCGACCAGGCCGTCGTCCTATTCCGCCCGAACCGTCCGCGCGCTACGGTGTCTTCGGTAACATTTTCCGGTACCAAAGCCTTCTCCACGGCGGAACTGCAAGTGAAAATGGCGACCGTTGCCATTGGCGTCCTCTCCACCGAAGAGAACTTTCGCGAGTTGTTGAACAACCAGATTCGGCCGATTTATGAGACGGTCGGACTGCTGCGCGTCACGTTCCCGAAAATTACGGCCAAACGATCGGAAGACAATGAAGGCGTGGACGTAGCGGTCGAAGTCGTTGAGGGGGACGAGTACAAGCTCAACCGCGTGACCATGACCGGCGCGCCGCGGGATACCGCCCTGTTGAAGGATGCCGGTTTTAAGGAGGGCCAAACCTTCCGGCTTGGCGAAGTTGTCGAAAGTCTGGAGAAGCTTCGGGCCTCCTTCCGCGCCCAGGGCTACATGAAGGTGACCACCGATTCCACCCGAACCTACGACGACGCCAAGAAAACCGTGAACATGAACGTGGCGGTCACATACGGCACACAATACAAGATGGGCCGGCTGACCATCAAGGGATTGGACGTTACCACCGAGCCCGAAATCCGCAAAATGTGGGGAATGCGCGAGGGCAACCCGTTCCGCGACCAGTACCCGGAGAAGTTCCTGACGCGGGTCCGCGAGGACGGCGTGATGGATAATCTCGGCGACACGCGGGCATCGCTAAACTACGACGAGCCACGGGGCATCATCAACGTGACACTGACATTTGAGGCGGAGAAGAAGGCGCCTCAGAAGAAGCGGCCGTTCTGATCTCCTCAATCTCCACCCAATTCAGGCAGATGCCCAGCCAGCGGGTGTCTTTGGATTGGCCATTGGACTCGAAATGCGGGGAGCGTGTGCGCTTTACGGCGAAGCAAATGCGAACGGGTTCGCCATTGCCGGCGATGGGATTGACGGTCAGTTGGAACCCGTCAACAGTGTAGTCGACCGGCGCATCGTTGACGAAGAGTTCAAGCTCTTCTTCAATCGGGGTGGGGAACCAGTTGAGAACTTGAATCCGCAGCCGGAAATTATCGGAAGGAGCGACCGGTAGCACCATGGTCGATTCCAGGGCGGGCCCGCTCCAGCGAATGACGCCCCACTCGGCAGTCTCTTCCGGCGGGTACCATTCCAGCGCGCCGAAACTGAAGTCCGGATGAAAGCGGGTTTGCGAGGGATTGGCTGGTGGCGGCTCGGACTCCAAGCCGCGGAACCTTTTGATTTCGGCGCGGAAGGTCTCGGTCTGGCTGGTTGCCATTCGCGAGTGCAGCAAGCGCATTTCCAAGGACGCCCGGAGCAAATCGATCAGTTCGGCTTCCACGCAGGCGGCCGGGTTTTCTTGAAGCCGCCGCAAGATCGATTCCTGATCCGTCGTATCGCGAAGGCGGTAGCTGTCCCGGCGCCAGGCGGAGTTAAATTTGAACACGTTCAAAAAACCGCTGGAGACTATTTTGGTGCCGAGGGCTCGAGCCCGGTACAGGAGATCGCAATCGACGGGTAGGGAATTGCCCGCCGGCATATTCCAAATGAGGAGGCCGCGGCGATGCATGATCGATGATGGCGGGAAGAATTCGATGGGGCTGTCGACGCCGTTGGCAAGCACGCCGGAAATCCCTCGAATCCCGGAACCGCGCGGACCGTACATGGCCGCGACGGAGCAGCCCAGTCCGGCGCGTTCCCGTTCCACAACCGCCAGTAAGTTTCGCAAATGATCGGGGTGCCAAACATCGTCGTGGCCCAGATACGCGACATATTCGCCCCGGGCAATAAGCAGGCCAAAATTGTTGGGGCCGGACTGGCTGCCGGCGCGTTCCGGCAGGTTGTGCCAGCTCACGCGCGGATCGTCGAAAGATCTTACAACCGCTTCCGAATCATCGGTGCAGGCGTCGCCGATTACCAGCAGTTCGAAGTCGGCGAACGATTGATAAAGCACCGACGGGATGGAGCAGCGTAGCGCGCTGCTCCAGTTGTAGGTCGCGATGATAACGCTTAGCTTGGGAGGCAAAGTTGGAGCGAGTCCGAGTGGATGCGGTATTTGTCCGGATCAAGAAGATCGTAGACGCGGTCGGGAAAATTTAAGTACGAAGCCGGCGCGGCGCCCAGGTTTTCCACGCCATGAACGACGTAGGGCGGAATCGTCAGCCGGACGGGGCAATCGGCGCCGACGATCACTTCGACGCGATTTCGATAGGTCGGCGAAGACTCGCGAATGTCGTAGAGAACGACGCGGAACTTGCCATCGGTAAAGCAGAGACGGTCGGTCTGAAGGGCGTGATAAATCCAGGCCCGGACCGAATGGGCAGCGGCCAGCACCTGGTAGACATGAACCATGGGTTCGATGGGGCCGGAACGAGCCGTTAGCAGCTCCGTTAACTGGCCGCGGCCATCTTTGTTTGGCGACAAGCGGACGGCGTGACAGCCATCGATCTGCCCTTCTATGAGGTCTTCCGTTACTCGCACGGCGGCGAGCTCGGACCATGGCTTGTCCTTCTGAAACTGCGGAAGGTCGAACACGATCCGATTATACCGTCCGCCGCAGCCAATCCAGCGCGTTAAGAACGGTTAGCGCGCGCACTCGAATGCGGTCGCCGGAGAGCTTCAGCTTGCGGGCATGCACGGAATTGCGCGTGGCCAACCCGATGAAGACGTTTCCTGCGTGGTCGCCGTCGGCGTAGCCGGTAACGCTTAGGGCGTAATCGGCGCCGGTGCGCTCGCGTGCGCCGGAGGCCATGGCCAGGGCAGCCTCTTCGCTCACGGCGATGGTTCCTTCGGGAACGCCCAAAAGCTGGCTTTTCATCTCATCGGTATAAGTGACGAAGCCGCCTTTGAAATAGTCGCTAGAGCCCGGCACGGAGGTAATCTGGGCGCCCAACATGCCGCCGGTAAGGCTTTCGGCAACGGCCACGGTCTGATTTTTCTCGCGAAGCAACCGGCCGACCACTTGTTCCAACGGGTCGCCATTTTCCGAGTAAATCCGGTCCCCAATCAGCGCGCGAATGGGATCCCCGACCTCGGTAAGCAGCGCTTCGGCTTCCTCCGGCGTTGCGCACCGCGCCCGAAGATGAATGTCGATGTCGCCAGCGGCGGCGAGAATCGTCGTAGCCGGATTCGTGTATTTGCTATAAACGGGCGCTATAAGCTGATCGAGATCGCTCTCGCCCATCAACGCGACACGGTACCAGCGCGTCCGGATCACCTGCGGGGGAAGCAGCGCCGTCAGCCGAGGGATAATCTCGGCCTGCACCATAGGCTTGAGTTCCCGCGGTGGACCGGGTAGCAGGACCAGCACACGGCCATCGCGATGGAACCACTGTCCCGGCGCCGTGCCGTTGGGATTGGGCAGCATTACGGCTCCATCCAGGATCAGCGTCTGGCGGCGGTTGTTCTCGGTCGGCGTGCGGCCGAATCTCTTGAATCGGTCGAGAATCGCGTCCCAGGCGGCAGGATTCTCGGTCATACCCACTCCCAACGCCGCCGCGACGGCGTCGCGCGTGACGTCATCCTCGGTGGGGCCAAGTCCACCCGACAGAACGACCAGTTCGGAATGCGCCCAGGCGCCGCTGACAGCCTCGGTCAGGCGTCCGCGGTCATCGCCGATAATGCTCTTGGCAACGACTTCGATGCCCAGCGTGTTGAACTCCTGCGTTAAATACAGCGAGTTTGTATCGATCTTGTCCGGAGTCAACATCTCCGAACCGACCGCGATAATCTCCGCGTTCATTTGAGTTCGCGGGGAGCGATCCCACAATCAACCCGGTAGAGCATGCTGCTTGTGGCCACAATGGCGCTTTTGGCGGGAGAGAACGCGATGCCGACGATGCCGGGGCCACTCAGGAAGAGACTGGCCTCGCGGTCCTGCGTAATCCGGACAACGCCGCGGCGGCCGCCAAGCGAGCCAGCCACATAGAGATTGTCGTCGCTGTCGAATGCCAGGCCCTGCGGGCGTCCCAATCCGCGGTAGAAGACTTCCACTTCGCCCTTATCCGAGACGCGCTGAACGCTGTCGAAACTTGAGGTCGTGGGACCAGTGACATAGAGGAAGTTGTCCGGCCCGAAGGCCAGGTGATAGGCGGCGATCGACGGCTCTAACGTGGCGTAGACGTAGATTTGCCGGCTGCGGCTGATCTTGAAGATGGTGCCGCTGCGGTCGCCGACATAGAGGTTGCCTTCGGCGTCAAAGGTAATGCCGGTGGCCACACCCATGCCTTCGACGTAAACCGACATCTCCCCACGCGGGCTAACCTCGTAAACAATCCCGTCGTATCGGCTGGAAACGTAGAGCGTTCCTTCGCGGTCAAATACCACGCCCGTAGCATTCATGATGTCGCTCAGGAACGGGGCCGGCCCCTCATGGGGATCCACGCGATAGACGCTTGTTGTGGTCTTCTGGCCGCGGCTGCCGGAAAACGTTGTGAAGATGAAACCGTTGGCGTCTACGGCCGGGTTAGCCACCGGATGCAGACTGTCGCCGATGGGGATGCCAATTTCGCAAGCCCATTCGGTACTCGATAGATTACCGCTTTCGATTTTGACGACGTTGTCTACGGCTTCCTCCGGCACGCGCGCAACGATGTAGGAATCCGAGCCAACAATCAGCGGAGCCGAGATATCGCCAAGGAGCACGCGCGGATGCGCCTCGGCGGCGAAGCCCTTGCCGTGGATGCGGATCTCACCGCCGGCGATGGCGGCTTCCGGGGAAAGCATCTGGATGCTGGGCGATTTGTCGGCAGTTTTGCGGGCCATGTCCTAATACAGATTGTTCCACCCGAGGAGCCACATCACAAGTGCGGCATAAATCCCCGCCATCACATCATCCATGACGATCCCTACTCCGCCGGGTAGTTTTTCCAACAAACGAACCGGAAACGGCTTCCAGATGTCGAACAAACGGAAGAAACCGAAGGCCAGCAGCCACGGCGTAAGAGTATTGAGATGCGTTGCGCCGGCGAGAGCTATCCATTGGCCCACCACTTCATCGACGACAACCTCCTGCGGGTCTTTGCTGTTCCTGGCGGCGGCATGGACGTGGGCGGCCCAAATGGCCGGCAGGATGGACCCAACGGCCAGCCAGGGAATGATTGCACCGAACGGAAACGCGCAGGCTAACGCGGCGGCCGAGCCGGCAGTGCCCGGACCTTTCGGCGTGTAGCCGGCGCCGAACCACACGGCGATCCAAGTAGCCAATCGGTTCATCAATTGGGCTTTTGCTCTTTGAAAAGCTCTTCGATTTCGTCGGGGCCGAGGGGCTCGGGAATGACGTACTTTTCGGTGGCCCAGTTGCCGAGGTCGACGTCTTTGCAGCGTTCGGAGCAGAAGGGCATGAATGGATCGGTCAGTTCAACTTGTGTTTTACAGATGGGACATTTCATCGGTGTGGCAGTTGATTGGGTGTGTGATGCGAGGCCAGGATAGGAAACATCGGCTGCTGCGGCGCCGGCGACGGGCGTCCGACGTCGATCAGGGAGCCGACCAGATCATAGTCATGCGCCTCGGTAATACGCATCCGGCGGAATTGGCCTTTGGCGAGCGGCCCGTCGCCGGGATCGGATATGTAGCAGACGCCGTCGATGTCGGGCGCTTGCGTGCTCATGCGGGCTTGCCAGAGCAGATCGGAATCGGCCGATGGACCTTCGACGAGGACAGTTACATCGGTGCCGATTAGCGCCTTGTTCCGGCGGGCGCTGATCCGGCGCTGCACCGACATCAGCTTCCGCTTGCGGTTATAGATCGTCTTCTTGTCCACCTTGCCGTCGAGCGCAAAACTGGCGCTTGTCTCTTCGTCGGAATAGCTGAAGACACCCAGGCGGTCAAACTGGGCTGCTTCGGCGAACTGAACGAGCTGGTCGAAATCCTCGTCCGTTTCGCCCGGGAAACCGACAATCATCGAAGTGCGGATAGCGACACCGGGAATTGTCTTGCGGATGCGTTCGAGCAGCTTCAGGAACTGGTCGCCATTCGATCCGCGCTTCATGCGCTTCAGCACTTCGCGCGACGCGTGCTGCAGCGGCATGTCAATATACTTAGCCAGCGATTGGTGCGCGGCAAGGGTATCCAGCAGCTTCTGCGTTACACGGTTCGGGTAGCAGTAAAGGAACCGAACCCACTTTTCGTGTTCGGTTTCGATAAGGGCTAGGCGTTCCAGCAGTAGCGCCAGTCCATCCTTCAGGCCCAGATCTTCTCCATAACAGGTCGTGTCCTGCCCGATCAGATTGATCTCGCGAACGCCGTCGGCGAACAGGTTCTTTGCCTCGCTGATCACGCTTTCAAAGCGCCGGGAACGGAAAGCGCCCCGATAATGCGGGATGACGCAGAAGGTGCAGGGATGGTCGCAGCCTTCGGCAATCTTCATGTAGGCGAAATGGCGCGGCGTTGTGCGCACCCGCGGCGTCAGGTCGTGGTAGAGGTACGGTTCCGCGGCGCCTTCCTTCGTGGTGAGCCCTTCGCACATGGCCACCACTTTGTCCAGTTCGTTGGTGCCGATCACCGCGTCAACTTCGGGCAATGTGGCGGCAATCTCGTTCCGGTAGCGCTCCACCAGGCAACCGGCGACCACCAGCCGCTGCGCCTTTCCGGAACGCTTGAATTCGGCCATTTCCAGAATCGTGTCGATCGACTCCTTTTTGGCGGGATCAATAAAACTGCAGGTGTTGACGACGATGACGTCGGCATCCTCCGGGCTGGCCGTAAGCGAGTGGCCGGCCGCGGAGATGTTGCCCATCATCACTTCCGTGTCAACGAGATTCTTGGGGCAGCCGAGGCTGACAAAACCGATTTTCATTCTATAGTGCTACATCTCCAGGATAGCGAATGTTGGGCTTCTTGAATCCGGTGCTGGAGTTTGCGTCGTAGACCGTCGATAGGACCGAAGGCGCTTGCGGCCTTTGCAAAAGGTATGATTTACACTGGTGAACGATTTATGCACCCTTACCCTGGAACTAAATTTCTAGGACGGCTGGCAGTATCAGTATTTTGGTTAGCGCACTTTCTGCCCGCGCAGCGTGCCCCGCAATCGGTACCTTCTCTAAAGTCCGTTCCAATCCCGGCACCGGCCAACCTCACCACTTATGTGCGTGACCGTGACGCGCTGCTCGTGCTCGGCAAGGCGCTCTTTTGGGATATGCAGGTCGGCAGCGATGGTAAAGTCGCCTGCGCGTCGTGCCATTTTCATGCCGGCGCCGATCACCGGCTGAACAACCAGCTCTCCAATCCCGGTGGCACTTTCCCGGCAAACTACCGGCTTACCGCCGCCGACTTCCCGTTCCATCGCCTTGCCGATCCGGAAAGGCAAACCTCGCAAGTGCTTCGCGACGTGTCGTATCGTGCCGGGTCATCGGGCATGTTCGCGCGTAAATTGGAATCTGTCATTCCCGGTTTATCGGTCGAGCTTGCGACCGATGTCGCCGATCCCGTCTTTCGCGCGAGCTCTCTCAACCTGCGTCAGGTGGGTGATCGCAACGCTCCCAGCGTCATAAACGCGGTCTTCAACTTCCGCAACTTCTGGGATGGTCGTGCAAGCGAAATCTTCAGCGGCAAGACGCCATTCGGCGTTTCCGACACGGGGGCCGCCATCCTTTCGACAGCCTCCGGATCCCTGCGCGCCGAACCGCTTCGGCTGGACAAATCGAGCCTCGCCTCCCAAGCTGTCGGCCCGGTGCTGAGCCTTGCTGAGATGTCATATAGCCCGCGGAGTTGGCCGAGCGTCGGCAAGAAGTTGCTTCCACTCCGCCCTCTCGCGAACCAAAAGATTGCTGTTGACGACAGCGTTCTCGGACGCTACGCCGATCCCAATGGCCGTGGTTTCCCGCGCGGGACTACCTACTTGACCCTCGTCCGGACGGCCTTTGCGCCCGCCTATTGGGAATCATCTCAGCTTGTGGACGCTTCCGGTTCGCCGGTCCCCGCGGGAAGCGCACTGTCCGACGCCGACCGTTACACACAAGCCGAGTTCAATTTCTCGATGTTCTTCGGAATCGCTGTACAAGCCTACGAAGCCACATTGGTCTCCAATGACAGTCCCGTTGACCGGCTGGCCGAAGGCCAATCGACCGCGCTAAGCAATTCAGCGATTGCCGGCCTGCTCCTCTTCATTGGCCGGACCGGCTGCAATACATGCCACGCGGGCGCCGAAACCTCTATTGCCACTCACACCGGATTCAGCGGCAATGATCCATTGAAAAACGGCCGCGACACCGGGTACTTCTACGTTGGCGTCCGGCCTATTGCCGACGACATTGGCTTGGGAGGCGCCGATGGCTTTGGCAAGCCGCTCGCCACGACGCTGCCCACCGACAACTCTCCGGCCTCGGCCCGCGGCCGCTTCAAGACACCCGGTCTGCGCAACGTCGAGTTGACCGGACCCTATTTCCACAATGGCGGGCAGGCGACATTGCAGCAGGTGATGGAGTTTTACAATCGAGGCGGAGATTTTCCTCCCAACCCCAGCAATGGTCCCGAAATCCGGCCGTTGAACCTGAGCGGCACCGACCAGGCCAGCCTTGTCGAATTCATGAAAGCGCTAACCGACGACCGGGTCCGATTTGAGCGAGCCCCGTTTGACCATCCTGAACTGTGCGTCGCCGATGGACACCTTCTTCGCGCCAACGGCGACCCCGGCGCGCCGCTCAGCGCCGCCGATCGGTGGGTCGGCTTGGCGCCGGTTGGCCGCAACGGCCACAACGTGCCGCTGCAAAGCTTCGAGGAACTGCTGACCGGAATCGGTTCTGACGGCAGCCGGGCTCACAACATGACCGACTCGTGCGGTGTCGAAGCCGCCACCGCTACCGGTTTCGTCACCGCCAACGCCGCGAGCTTCCAGCGAAACATTGTCGCGCAGGACTCGATCGTCAGTGCCTTTGGCGGCGGGTTAGCGACGGCAACGGCAGCCGCCGAATCAAACCCCGCCCCTACGACGCTCGCCGGCATTACGTTAAACGTCGAGGACTCAACCGGTAGATCCCGTCCCGCACCCCTATTCTTCGCCTCGCCAAATCAGATCAATTTCCTCATCCCGGCCGGAACCGCCGCCGGCCCGGCGATCCTCACCATCGCCGGTTCCGGTGCGGCGATTCCATTCCGGGCCGAGATTCTCGTCCGATCGGTTGCCCCGGGGTTGTTCAGCATCAACGGACTTGCCGCCGCCAACGTCGCCACCTATCTCGACGGTGAGTCCTCGACGGCCAATGCAGTAAGAGTCAACGCCGCCGGCGCCATCGAACCAAACCCCATCGATCTCGGTTCCGACGGCCGGCAGGTCTATCTAATCCTCTATGGCACGGGCATTCGCGCCCACGCCGGTCCGGTCACGGCTCGGTTCGGGACGACGGAAGTCACCTCCGAATACGCCGGTCCTCAGGGGACGTTCGCGGGCCAGGACCAAATCAATATTCCGATTCCGCGTAGTCTGGCTGGAGCGGGAATCGTCGACGTGACTCTTAGCGTTGACGGACAATCCACCAATGCAGTTAAGATTCAGATCCGGTAGGTGACGGTATCTGTCTAGACGGCCATTTAGAACAAAGGAGAAGTCACAAATGAACCTTCCACAAACTCGTACGCCTGCGATGCTACTCGCCGGCGCCGCTGTTGCCGTCGGCGCTTGGGCATTACTCAGCCCTGCGCCGGCCAACGCGCAAACAGTCCCCTCCTACGAGGCGACCCGCGTTGCCAAGGGCCTGGAGATCGCCCCTGTCCCCCTGGATTTCACCGGCAAGGACAAAAACCAGGTCGGCTTCGGCAGCTACTTGGTGAACGCCGTTGGCGGCTGTAACGACTGCCATACGAACCCGAATTACAAAGACGGCAGTGACCCGTTTAAGGGCCAGAAGAAGGTGGTCAATGCGGCCGGGTACCTATCCGGAGGAATCGTGTTCGGGCCCTTCACTTCCCGCAACATCACGCCGAGCGCTTCCGGCCCGACCACCGGCAGCCTGGCTAACTTCAAGTTGACCCTGCGTACCGGCGTCGATCTCCGCAAACTCCACCCGCCGATTTCTCCGCTCCTCCAGGTCATGCCCTGGCCGGTTCACCAGGATATGACCGATGCCGACATCGAAGCCATCTTCGCCTACCTTTCGGCGATCCCCTGCGTGGAGGGCGGTCCGGAAGAAAAGCCGAATCGTTGCGCCCCGGCCACTCCCACCTCCGCCGTCGCCGAGCCGAAGAACCTCACCACGGCCGCTTTCCAGATCACGCTGGACGGCAGCAAGTCCAAAGCCTTCGACGGCGGCGCTCTGAAGTATAGCTGGGCAATCGCCAAGGGGAGCCCCAGCGGCTCCATCACCTTCGGCGACACGGTCAATCCCGTCGTTCAATTTGGAACACGCGGACCAGTCGATTATGTATTCGACCTCACCGTCACCGACTCGTCCGGCAAAACGGCGACCGATTCGGTCAGTGTCAAATACGTCGGCCGCTAATCTTCGCAATCGAGTCACCGGGGCGGACCGCCCAACCCGCCCCGGAAAATATTCCGCCAATCGCGGAACCGATTCGCTTTTCGTCCGTACTGTTTGCGTATGGGACAACTGCGCTTCGCCCTCCGCACGCTGCTGAAATCGCCAGGCTTCATGATCGCCGCAATACTTTGCCTAGCGCTTGGTATCGGCGCGAACACCGCAATTTTGATTGTGCTCGTGAATTGACGCCCTCCAAAAACGAGCCATTCAACGTCAGACCCGAAATTCCGCCGTCCTCCAGCACGAACTCCTTCACCGCCGCCTGGAGCATTTCGCGCCGTTCCTGGAAGGGCTGCTTGGCGAACTCGGCGAAGGCTTGGCTCAGGTTGACGATTAGCTTGCCGGGGTTGAAGTCCACCGCAGCCGGTGCGGTCGCCAGCCGGTCCATGTCGCGCAACTCTCCTTCGATGCGCTTCGATTCGCGGGCGAAATCCTCCTCGCTGGCAAGACCCTTCAACACCAGCCGCAATAGTTTCTGCCGCTCGGCTTCGAGCTTGGCCCGTTCCCGATCCAGCTTCGCTTGTTCGGAGACTCTGGCCGGAATCCGCGTTTCGACACGCTGTAGGAGCCCGCGCCAGAAGGCGGCGTCCAGAAAGGGGCCGGATACGAGATCGACGACCGCTTGGTCGGCGGCGTCCTGGCGGACGCTACCGGCTCCGCACGCCGGACCCCGGCCAGGGAACCGGGTCGAACAGAAGTAGTAGTTGGCGCGTCTCGGTGTCCCGCCCACCCGCAGATAACAAGGCTTCCCACAGCCGCATGTCGCCAGCCCCGAGATCAGAAACCGGGGCGGGTGTTTCGTCTTGCGCCAATTACTCTTCTTTTCGAGAATGATCTGCTGCGCCGCTTCCCAACGGGCGGGCGAGATCAGCGGCTTTGAAATGACGCGCTTCTCGAAACTCTCCGCGCCGTCCTTGAACTGCCGCACGCCCTTCCAGATCGGGTTCCGCAACGTGCCAGCGATGCCCTTGTCGGTGAAGCCGCCGCCGATGCGCGAGGCGATGTCATTGAACGACCGACGCTCGAACAGCAGATCATACGCCTTGCGGATGCGGCTGGCCTCCGGTTCCGTGTACGACCATGCGCCGCCGGTCTTCCTGCCGTTGGGGCCGAGGATCGGCGTGAACAGCACTCCTCTTGGCAAGGTCTGCTGGCCGCCATCGACGTGCCAGCCCTCGCGGCGTTTCTCGGCCTTGCCCTGCATCGTGCGCCGCCGCAGTTCGCGCCATTCCAAACCGCCCGCCGCGCCGCTCATCATGGAAACCAAAAAACCCGAATCGGCCTGTAGGTCCAACGGGCCTTCCTTCGCCGAAAAAATCTTCTTCCCGCTGTCCTTGAAAAAGTCCAAAATCCCGAAGTCTTGATAGCGGTCGAGCCTAAACAATCGGTCCAAGGCGGACACGCAAATGCCCAGCACATCGGGCCGCTGCAAGTCGCGGAGCATCGCCTTGATCTGCGGATCGTCCATGACGTGACGGCCACTGACGCCCTCCAGTTCGATGGTCCGCGCCACCCTCAAATTGTGCGCCTGAATGACCCGCTGCGTGTCAGTGAATTGCCTTTGCGTGTCCTGCGCGTCGGTCGAAACGCGGATAACGACGATAACTTCGGCTTCGGTCTTCATTAGTTTCCTCTTTCGTTTGTTACTTTTACACTTAGTTTATCATTGACACGAACTTAGCACGTTTCTCGCACATACAACGCGCTTTTCTCGCACATACAACGCGGCTTCGACGTGCGTAAAAGTCGCGTAAATGCTGCGCACTCGCTTGTCATAAATAGTTTTGCTTTCAATGACATACCTCTGTATACTACGGCACAGCGAGGTACGCAATATGAAGCGCAAAAAAGTCAGGAATCAAACTCCCGGCTCTAAGTCGGAAGTCGTCAAGCGAGCCACTTATACCGTCCATGAGCTAGCCGCGTTGATAGGCCGTCACCACCTGAGTGTCTATCGGGCCTTGAAGGCGGGACGCATTCCGGCTCAGCGGCTGGGCAAGAAGTACATACTCTCGCGGTCGGTCATCCAAAAGTGGCTGGAGCGCGACACCGTTTCCTCCGCCGCCTAAGGAGCCGATCATGGCACGCGCCAACAAGAACTTCCGCCTCCGCGTCGAGCGCCGCTCGGTGCACGACTTGACCGATACGCAGATCGAAACCTTCGCGGCCTTCGGACGCCGCCGCGCCGAATTAGTGGATCAGATCGAGCAGGCGACTCGGGCGGGCGATGACGCCCGAGTGCTGGAACTGGCCCGTCTGATGACCGCCGAACAGGACAGCTTGCTGCCGCCCGCCGCCTAGAAAGGAAACGCCGCTGCGTCGGGCCAGCAGTCCAAAACGCAACGGCGTGAAGGTTTATTCTCATGCCCAGTAAACCACAAGCCGGACCCCCACCGATAGACTTTTCCGACACCCCCACATTGCCCATGAACGCCGAGGCGGAACAATCGGCCCTCGCGTGCGTTACGTCGGGCCTCGTTACCTTCGCGGAACTGGAGCAAGCTCTGAAAGTAGACGACTTCGCCATCCGGGCCAACCGGCTGATATTCGGAGCCATGAGCCGAATCAATGCGCGTGGCGGTGTCATCAACTCGCTCACGTTGTTCGATGACCTCGGAAACTTCGGCGAGGTCTCCGATGTCGGCGGGCTGACCGCTTTAACCACCCTTAATGATTGGTTGCCGCCGAACGCGAACGCCCAGGCGATCTTCGGTATTGTCCAGGAAAAAAGCCGCTTGCGAGCTATCGTCACGACCTCCACCCACATTGCCGGCCGCGCTGGCCGAGGCGAGAATTCCGCCACGCTCATTCATGAGGCGATGGACAGCTTGCGGCAGTTGCAGGCCAACGGCACGCAGCCCGAGGCTCCCGCGATATTCCAATGGCCGGATGCGATCCGTGAAGAGGGTTTTCATGGAATTGCCGGTGCGATAGTTCGCGCCATCGAACCGCACAGCGAAGCCGACCCCGCCGCTCTCCTGGTGCAAACGCTCATCCTAATGGGGTCGATCTTCGGACGCCTCGGCTACTATCTGGCCGAAGGCGACCGGCACCACGCCAACGAATATGCGGTGATTGTGGGTACGACTTCCAAGGGCCGCAAGGGAACGTCGATGGGACGTGTTATGAGCGTCTCGCGGGCCTTGGATGAGGAGTTCATCGACAACCGCATCATTCACGGCGTCGGCAGCGGCGAAGGGCTTTTGGACGCCTTCAGCAATGACGCCGATTGCCGCGCCCTGGTCTCGGAAGGCGAGTTCGCCCGGTTGCTCGCGATCACGAATCGGGAAGGGTCCACGTTGTCAGCCGCCATTCGCAACGGCTGGGACAGCGGGTCGATGGAAATCCGCACCATCAAGCGCAAGCTGAAGGTGAAGGGCGCACACCTCAGCATCATCGGCCACATTACCCGCGAAGAATTGCTACGCCGTCTCAGTGAGACCGAAATGGCCAACGGCTTCGGCAATCGCTACCTGTGGGTCTGTGCGCGGCGGTCGAAAATACTGCCGCACGGCGGTGGTTCGTTCGAACTGGACCCGCACCTGATTCGGCGGTTGATGAAGGCGAAGGATAGCGCGGCGCACAATGGAAATGCGCGCTTTTTCTTCGATGACGCCGCCTCGGAATTGTGGGAACAGCTCTACCCCGAGTTGAGCGAAGGCGGTCAGGGAATGCTGGCCATGATGACCAGCCGCGCCGAGGCCCACGTTGTCCGGCTGGCGCTGATCTATGCATTGCTGGACGGCTCCGACAAACTGATTCGGGTGGAACATTTGCGGGCGGCGTTGGCGGTGTGGGACTACTGCTACGCATCCGCCAAGTTCATCTGGGGAGACGCCATCGGCGATGCGGTGGCCGATGAAATCCTCCGCGCGTTGAAGGCGACCACGGACGGCATGACCCGCTGGGACATCACAGACCACTTCTCCAGGAAGAAGAAGGCGGCAGAGCTCGACCGCGCCCTCGGAGTTCTGGCTGAACGCGGGCTGATTCGCTCCGTGAAAGAGGACACCGGGGGCCGAACCAGCACCCGTTACACAGCTCTATGACCCCCTTTCTTCCCTTTCTTCGATACTTCGCCAAGGGGGGTAGTTTGGTTCCGCGTTCTTCCTACCCCCTCCCGCAAGAGGCTGACGTCCCGAAAAACCCGAACCCAAAAGGGCGGCGTTCTCTTCCTACCCCCAACGGCGAAGAATCGAAGAAAGGGAAGAAAGCCATTTGGCGAAGAAAGCGAAGAAAGCCCACTTTTGTCCGTATAGCTCAGAAAAGAAGCCGGTTAGTGGATATATCAAAAAAGCGAAGAAAGCGAAGAATCGAGCTTAGCCCGCGAGAGCAGGAGGTTTGGTGGAAAACAATCAACCGACAATAGAAAATTCAATTTCGGAAAAGTTTTCCGAAAAGCGCAAGCGCGGACGCCCTAGGGCCTTTGAACCATGGTTCGAAGAGTTCGTAGATAAATTCCAACTGACGAAGAAAACCGACACAGAGCGTTCGAACCTGAACAAGAAGTACTTCCAAACGGCCTTTGGTGTTCTACTTAACGCCCCGAACCCGGAACGCTTCGCCTACCTACTTCCACCCAAAGATGAAATCATCGCGGGCACGAAGAAGATCCCGCGTCATACCATCGTGGCGGAACTGGGCCACCTGGACGACGACGACATTTTGGAATGGGCGGAAATCATCTGCGAGGAGAAGTGGCCCACGAAGGAAGCAATTCATCGCCTGCGCAGTTGGCGTTTAGGGAGAAACCCAGTCCCGTGCGGCGACCGCGAATCGCTGGCCTTGCATCTGGGGAGGGCCATCGACTGCTACTGGAGCATACATTCAGCCGACGATTGGCAGCAGATTACCAGAGCCGCCCTTGAAATCGTGACGATTGCCCACCAAGAAGAAAAGGAAGACGACAATGACTGAATCAATTGACATCGCGGTTGTCCTCGACCGCGTTCAAGATCTGGAGAGCGCCCGCGACCTCGACCGCGCCGAACTCGCCGACCTCAAGGCCCGCGACCAACGGCGCGAAGCCGAGCACCGCGAAGTGCTCAGGGCCTATGAGGACATAGCCACTGGCCGTGATGCCCTGCGCCGGGAGATCGACCTGGACTACCAATTGCTCGGGCAAGCCTTTGACCAACGCATCGGCGAACTGGTCCAGTCCAACAACGGCGGTGGCGTCAGCAATGCCATGCTCATCGAAGCCGTACGCATCATCGTCGCCGCCATGCAACAGACGAGCGACCGCCAGAAGCAGTACATCGACGCCTTGGTCTTAAATGCGGTCAAGGCCACCTTCGAGGCGAGCGCGAAGCATACCGCCACGGCCATCGACCGGCTGCTGGACTCGCTGGCATGAGGCTCAGGCGTCTTGGGCGCGGCGATCAGGTAGAGGCTTTTTACGTCGATGGGCAAATTCAAAACTGTTTTGATTTCAAACTTCGCCGCAACGTGCATAAAGTTCCGCGCCGTCTGGTCGCTCCACTTAAATTCAGCATCGAGCCACTTGCGGAAATGTCCATGCCCCACGCGGCGCTTCGCCTCGGTGAGATACTGCCCGATTTGCACAATGCCCGCCGCCGTCTGCCGCGCCAACGCACGGATGCGCTGCGCTCGGTCGGCCCCCTTCGGCGGTCGCCCTCCTTTCGGCTTAGGGGTTTTCGTAGTAGTTGCGAAAACCTCTGCCGCCTTCGCCGCCGCCACGGGCCGGGGTAGGGGAGTGTCGGAAAAACCAACAGTCCGCTTCGAGATTCCCCCCCAGGCTAATTTTTGCGTGCGTCGAATGGACACAGGGGGAGGGGGTAACAGGGGAGGGTGTTCCGAAGTACCCCGAACGCCCGCCGACGCGTCCTAGGCGATCCCTGAGGCGGGAATCGTCATTTGCCACGTTGATTCGGGCGGCGATCCGACGCGCAGGGCGCTATACTCGCCTTCAAGCGGCCCGGCGAGCGCGATGCCCGTCGCTATGCGAACACCAAAAAGGCCGAGCGGGATGCCCGGCTGTTTCGCCTCTGGAAGTTGCCGCACTTCAAACAGAGGTGAAAGTATGCCCGAAACAATGCTCGATGAAGAATTGGTCGACGCGATAACCGATCTGAAAAACACGGTCGGCCAAAACGTCGATAAGAAACTGGCCGATTTCCGCGCCGAAGTGCTGCGGGAAGTTCGCCAACGGACGAGCCGTCCGCCAGGCGCACTCAGCGAACCCTCGCGGGAACCCGGCCAGATGCGGCGGTTGAGCCTGCCGCTGGCCGAAAATGAACAACTACGAAACTGGATCGCCGCGCCGCGGTCGCAGGGATCGACGCTGGCCCTGGAAGTGAAGCTGGAGCAAAAGGCGGTCGTGCCGATAACCGGCATCAACGGCGTGCAGTCCGTCGGCGCGATTGCCGGTCCGCGATTGCCGGGGATCCGGCTCTATGAGTTGCTGCCGAATCTGCCGGTGCGAAGCGGCGCTGTCACTTGGACGAAAGAACTGACTTACGTACCCGGCGCCGATGTTGTGGCCGAAGGCAATTTGAAGCCCGCGACGAACTTGACCTTCGATGAAATCACCACGACGTTGGCCACGCTGGCGACGGTCACCAAGGCCAGTTTGCAATCGCTGGCCGACGTGCCGCAGTTACAGGACTGGGTGAGTATGCGGTTGATGCAAGCCGTGTTAAAACGGGCCGAAGAGTATCTGTTGAACGCGCCGGTCACCGGCTTGGTTGCCAACCAACAGCCGCTGGCCGCTGGCTTCGTGCCGGCCGGAACTCCGACAGCGCTGGATATGGTTGGCGCGGCGATTTCGCAATTGACCAGCCAAGGCTACACACCGGATGTGATCGTGCTGAACGGCGTGGACATCGCCGGGGCGAGGCTGCTCAAAACAAGCACCGGCGAGTATCTGTGGAGCGATCCCGATAGCGCCATCGGCACGTCCGCGATGTGGACCATACCTATCTGCGTCAGCCCGTCGCTGGCACCCGGAACATATCTGGTCGCAGCGTTGGCCGAAAGCTGCGTGTTGTTCGAGCGCGACTCGATGAATGTGTCCGTGGCTTACGAAAACGAGGATGACTTCATCCGAAACTTGGCTTGCCTGCGGGCCGAGTTACGGGCGGCGCTGGCCGTCGGGGTGCCGCAAGGAATCGTCGGCGGCAGTCTGACGGTTACGCCGCTCGCTGCCGCCGCGCCGAACGGCGGGAAAAAGTAGCCGTGAAATGAAGAAACCCGCGCTTCCCCGAGAAGAAAGCGCGAGCTCACATCAGCAGAAACAGTAGCCAGATTCGAGCTTACTCCTGCGCGGCTACCACGGCAAGATCGCAGAATGAAAAAGCCCGCGCCCTCGGGTGAGGAACGCGGGCCGGTGGAGTACAGGCTTGGAGTGTTAGGCGAGTGTGATCTGGACGCCCGCCTTGCCCACGGGCGTAACGACACAATCTTGGGTCGCGCCGTTCCAGCCGGTCTGGCTCAGAAGGCTCTTGACGCGGAGGACGGCGGCTTGGCCGTTGTACGTGATCCGCTCGCCAGTGTTGATGTCGGCGGGTTGCATCGTGATGGACTTGCCCTTGATGGTGAGAGCGAGATACTGCGCCTCGGCGATGCGGGCTGAGGCGGCTTTCGGGAAGTAGATCGCCCCGCGTTCGTAGACTCTAACGGTCATCGGCTTCTCGAGGGTCGGGACGGGCTTGGCGGCTTTCACGGCGATCAGCGCGTCCGTCTGTTTGGTCGCCTTCTTGGAGACTTTCGCGGTCGTCTTGACGGCGGCTTTCGCGGCGGTCGTGGTCTTGGTGTTCTTCTGGTTTTTCATGTTGTTCACTTTCAGGTGGTGGGCGTTTGTGGCCCCCACTGGTCCCACGATTACACCAGCCGCCATAGGTGTCAAGTTGCTGATTCTAGGCGGTTTAGCGGCTCTAACGGGAAGTCCGCTGGAGAAGGGCGAACACGCGCGGCTGGCGGTCGAGGGCGGCATGACGCTGCGGGCCTATGCCGAACGCATCGGCGTGAGTGAGGACACGGTACAAGCGTGGAAGTGGGCGGCGGATGTGGCTGTCCTGTCTGGACAGGACTTCGCGGCGTTGCTCGATTACATGCGCCATCTTTCGCTGATCCACGCCGCGCCGAAGGAGACATGGGGGAAGTGGGTCGAGCAACTGTTGGAGAACGGCTGGACGGTGGAGGAACTACGCAGCGAACTCCCATTCCCGCGCCTCAGACGCCCGCAGACACGTCGGCGCGGCAGGGGCGATACTTTCCACCCCGAACCGCGCCGAATCGTTGTAGCGGCCCTATGCGGCCTTCCTGCGCCTGCCGTCGATGACGGGGATGGGGATGGGCTGCGGCAGCCGGATTGTCAGATCGGCGATGGGGTTAATTTGCGAGGACAGTCTTCACCGTTGTCGACGCTGTCGTCTTCCGCCCACTGGCGTTCCGCGACCCGGAAGGGCTGATCCGTGTCTACACCGAGTTTCCGACCTACGGCAGCAGCGGCGGATTCCGCAAGTTCTGGATGTCTACTCCGGAATTGCTGGAATTGCGGCGGAACACAACGTCCTGGGAGTCGCTGGATGCCTACACCCTGAACGGGGTGAATCTGTCGGGGAGTTCGGAGGCGGTGCGTGTAACCGCCGCATCCCTTACCGGCGGTATGATGCCAGCGCTCGGGGTTCGCCCGCAAATCGGGCGCTATTTAATGCCGGAAGATGACCGTCCCGAGGCTCCGCCAACGATGGTCATCTCCGACGGCCTTTGGAAACGCGCCTTTGGCGGCGATCCCAATATTCTCAGCAAAACCGCGAAAGTCAATGGCCTCACCGTGACTATTCTCGGCGTTATGCCACCCGGGTTTGCCTTTCCGCCCGGAGAGACCGATCCGCCCGAACTCTGGTTCGCGCAGCGCATCAATCCTGCAAATCCTGGCGGGCGAGCGAGCCACTTCCAGAGCGTCATCGGCCGGCTGAAACCCGGCATCAGCCTGGCGAGGGCCCGCGATGAGCTGAAGTCCATCATGGTCTACCAGGAAGCACATAAGACACCCAATTTCCATTCCTTCGATACGAAGTTCCATACACTGGTAGCCTTCCCATACCACGATGAGATCGTCGGCAACGTGAAGCCGGCGATGCTGGTGATGCTGGCCGCTGTAGGTTTTGTACTCCTCATCGCCTGCGTCAACGTCGGAAACCTGCTCCTGGCCAGGGCCGAATCGCGGCATCATGAAATGGCGGTTCGCAAGGCGATTGGCGCCAGCATCTGGGACCTTGCGAAACAGTGCATCGCCGAGGGGTTATGTTTGGCCGTGATGGGCGCTGCCGCAGGGCTGGTTGTGGCATGGGCCTCGCTGAAACTGCTGCTGGCATTCAATCAGGGCAGCATTCCACGCGCCGACGAGATCACCATGGACTGGCGGGTTCTGCTGTTTACACTAACGGCGAGCCTGGTAACGGGTGTGCTCTTCGGCCTGGCGCCGTTGGCGCAATTCGCCGGCGACGCGCAGACGGCGCTAAAGAGCGCCACGGGCCGGTCCACCGCTACTGTCAGCGCCCATTGGCTGCGCCGGGTGATGGTAGTCAGCGAACTCGCCCTGGCCCTGATGCTGCTGGTCGGCGCCGGACTCATGGTGCGGACATTTTGGAAACTCCAACAGGTCAATATCGGGCTTGATCCAAACCGTGTGATCACCATGCGCGTTGCGGTTCCGCCCACGCAAATCGCGCAGCCGGCCACCGTCCGCCAACTCTGGAACCGCCTCCATGAGCGTCTGCAAACGCTGCCCGGCGTTGAAGCGGTGTCCCTCGCCAGCGGACTTGCCCCGGTGCGGGCGCTTAACGCCGACGACACCGAAATCGAAGGGTACGTCAAGAAAGAGGGAGGGCCGGATTCCAACATCGATTTCTATATGGGCGTCTCGCCGGGATACTTCGAGATGATGCGGATTCCCATCGTTGAGGGCAGAGCACTGGATGCTCGCGACACCGCCGATGCCAACGGCGCCGTGGTGGTGAACCAAACCATGGCCCGCGCTTTTTACGGGTCAGACAGCCCGATCGGTCGCCGCATCCGCCGGGGCGGAAGAAGCAACGCCCCGTGGAGTACTATCGTCGGCGTCGCGGCCGATGTCAAAAACGCGGGCGTAGACAAACCGGCGGGTACCGAGGTCTACTTCTCCCACCAGCAGTCCGATGGCGTTCGAGCCATGTATCTGCTCGTTAAGACCCCTAACGATCCGCAGGCGATCGTAAGCGCCGTCCGCGGCCAGATCGCGCAAGTTGACCCGGCCTTGCCTGTTTCCCAGGTTCGTCCCATGGCCGACGTCATCGGCGCGGCCACCACACGCCCTCGCTTCCTAACCGTGCTGCTGAGCCTCTTCTCTTTCATCGCCGTTTCGCTCGCCGCCGTGGGCATTTATGGGGTGATGGCCTATACCGTGGCCCAACGTACGCAGGAGTTCGGCATCCGAATGGCCGTGGGAGCGGAATCTGAGGATGTGCTCTGGCTGGTGCTGAAGCAGGGAATGAAGATCGGTTTGGCCGGAGTGGCCTGCGGTGCGGCCGGAGCCTTCGCGCTGACCGGGCTGCTGCGGCAACTGCTTTTCGGTATCGAAACGTTCGATCCGGTCACCTTCGCCATCACGTCGATTCTGCTTACCGTCGTCATCCTGGCCGCTTGCTATATACCGGCCCGGCGCGCGACGGGAATCGATCCGATCGTGGCCCTTCGATACGAGTAATCCTGCTCAGCTATTGAATAGCTTCGCCAGTGCGGGACCGAGTTCCAGGAATTCGTCCAACGTGGGCGGCTTCGTGAAATACCGCAGGTTTTCGTGCTGCTGAATCGCCGCCCGCTCCCGAGGGGAGGACGAGGAACTGAGAATGGCAACCGCTACCGGCGCAAACACCGGGTGTGCCCGGAGCGCGGTCAGTACGTCCATTCCGCTCCGGCGCGGAAGGTTTACGTCAACTATAACCAGCGCCGGCCGCGCCGCGTCATGCTCAGTTTGCTCAATGTAAGCCATTGCCGCGGCGCCGTCCTGCAGCACCGTCATCTCACAATCCACTCCCGCACGATCAAAGGCCAGGCGCAGCAAATAAACGTCGGACGGGTTGTCCTCGACAACCAGAACGTGCGACTTGGCGGCAGGACCCTCCGGCATGTTCATGCGCCTCCCCCTTTCGTGGCGTGCAGTCCGGGTAAGGAGAAATGGACCGTGGTTCCGGCGCCAACCGCCGATTCCACCCAAATGCGCCCCCCTTGACGCTCGACGATCTTCTGGCAAATCGCCAGCCCCACGCCCGTGCCCGGAATCTGGCCCCCGTGGAGCCTCTTGAATACCGTAAAGATCTGCTGATGGTACTCCGGATCGATTCCAATTCCGTTATCGGATACGCTGAAATGCGGAATGTCTTCCTTCGTGTAGGTTCCGACGTGAATGCGCGGCGCCTCGTGGCTGCGATACTTGATCGCATTCTCGATGAGGTTTTGAAACAACGGCAACAGGTATCCTTCCGGCGCGTCAAGCCGCGGTAGGGCATCGGCGGTGACGCTGGCATTTGTCGCCTTCATCGGTTCGGCGAGATTCTTTCTAACGTTATCCAACAGCACGTTTAGATCGATTGACGCTGCCTCCTGCGGCCGCTGGTCTATCTCGGTATAGGCGAGAATATCGGCCAGCAACTGGCGCATACGCCGGGTGCCATCCACGATGTTGTTGACGAAAAACTCGGTCTCTTTTCCCATATTTCCGTTCTGCGACCGGACCAGAAGTTGGGAGAAGGTGGTGATCATTCGAAGCGGCTCCTGCAAATCGTGGCTGGCCACGAACGCGAACCGCTCCAGGTCCCCATTGGTCCGCGCCAGTTGCAGGTTCGCGTCCCGGAGGTGGCTGTTCACCCGTGCCAACTCTTCCTGTGCTTCCTTGATCGCGCTGATATCGGTGACGTGAGCCACCCAGCCGTCAACCGCTCTGGCATCGTCATACGTAGGAACGTAGGTGGCGTGGATCCAACGGCGCCCCAGCGGCGGGACTTCGATATACGCTTGAAACTCGACGTTCTGCCCGGCCAGCACCTGATCGATATACGGCTGCGCGGCGGCCAGCCGGTAAGGTCCCAACACATCCACAATGTATCGCCCGATAATCTCCGACGCCGGTTTTCCGACCCATTCGGCGTAGCGCGCATTCACCCAAATGAATTTTTGATCGCGGCTGCAACGCGTGATCGCCGCGGCCACTGTCTGGGTCACCAGTTCCAGTTGGGTTTGAGCGGCAAGCTGGCGCTTATTGGCCAGTTCCAGCTCCGCCGTACGCTGGTGAACCCGATCCTCCAACTCCTCATTCAGGAGTTTCAGATCCTCTTCCGACCGCCTCCGCGCCGCCGATGCATGACTTAAGAAGAGCGAGATTACCAGCAGCGCCGCCGTCACTCCGGGATTCGTCTGCGCGATTGAGTAATTTGTGCGGTACCAATACGGAATGATTCCAACGGCCAGCACCACCACCAAGACTCCGGGACCATACCCGCACCAGCCGCTGATAATAATCGAAGCGACATAAACGAAGTAGATGGCGATGGTATTGGCCATGCCAAATGTCCGCAAAACAAAATGGATAGCCACTGCGCCCGCCAACGCAATTAGCGCCGGCGTGTACCCGCGAACATGAGCAAGCCGATCAAGTAGGCGCTTTACGGCAAAGGTGTTGCTTGGGGGTGCCATCAATGGAAGCGCAGTCTAATTTTGTCTATGCTATTGTACACCGGGGCAAAGACCACGCCGGTATTCAGTTCGCCAAAGCCTGCAAGAATGCCATGACGGCCTCGGGGTCGATGTCTGAAAGTGCAAGTGGGAGCCTCCGGCCGAGCCACTATAGCCCCAAAAGTATCCCTCTGAATAGTTAAGTATTCACTTGACAGTTCGCTCGAGCCCGTCCTATAGTTAAGACGTTGCTTAACTAATATTCGAAAGGAACAAGAGCATGGTCACCCACGGCACCTTCATCATTGAGCGCGGCTTCGCGCAAGCCCCGGAGAGAGTCTTCGCGGCGTTTCAGAATCCGGCGAAAAAGCGGAAATGGTTCGCCGAGAGCAAAGGAATGGACTTGGAATCGCACGAATTGGACTTCCGCGTGGGAGGCGCCGAGGTTACTCGTTCGCGATTTCGGGAAGGCAGCCCGTTTCCCGGCGTAGTCATGACAAATCACTCCACCTACCTGGATATCGTGCCGGGGGAGCGCATCGTCTTCGCCTATACGATGACCATCGGCGACAACCGAATTTCAGCGTCCCTCGCGACCATCGAGCTGACGGTGGCCCCCTCCGGCGGCACAACTCTGAAGTTCACCGATCAGGGCGCCTATTTTCCTGGAAGCGATGGACCGGCGATGCGCGAACACGGCTGGGCCAAATTGCTGGAATCGCTCGCGGCGGAACTGGCGGATTAGCGATGCCCGCAGCCGAACGACGCATCGACCGCGTCTTTCATGCCTTGGGTGACCCGACGCGGCGAAGCATCGTCGAACGGCTCAGCAACGGGCCGATTTCGGTATCGCAGTTGGCTGTACCGCTCGCCATCACACTCGCCGCGGTTGTGCAGCATTTGCAGGTGCTGGAACGAAGCGGCCTGGTCCGCACGGAGAAATCGGGCCGCGTGCGGACTTGCCGGATCGACACGGCCGGATTGGGCCTTCTCGAACAGTGGATCCACCAGCGGCGGGCGCAATGGGAGAAGCGTTTCGATCAACTGGGCGAACTTTTGGACGCCGAGGACGAAGACGCCTGAACCGGCGCCGATGGATACAATACCAGGCATGATTTCTCGACGTCATGTTCTGGCCGGGATGGCTTTCACCGGAGGGCGGACACTCTGCGCCGCCGGGCACCCGCCCCGCATCCTGCTCCGAAGCTCCTGGCAAAGCGTCAATATCGGCGACATCGGCCACACGCCCGGCGCGTTGACGCTCCTGGGTAAGTTCTTCCCCGAGGCGGAGATCACCCTCTGGCCCGGAAAGCTCGGTCACGGGTCGCGGGAACTGCTGACCAAAGGCTATCCGCGGCTGCGAATCGCCGAGGGGACACTCGACGCCAACAACAAGCCCACCACGCCCGAACTCGCCAAAGCGTGGGAAGAGGCCGACCTCTATTTAAGCGGTTCCGGCTCGGGCTTCCCGGCCAGCGCCCATGCCGTCGCATTTCGCAAGATCACCGGAAAACCGGTCGGCGTACTGGGCGTGAGTACCGACCCGATTTCAGGCATCGGCGGTGCCCGCGAACCCGAGGGCGGAACGCTTGTCCAAATCCGCGAGAAGGCATCCCGCCTCCCGCCCACGCACCTGCCGGAAGACCTCCGTTATGTCATTGACCGTGCCGCGTTTTTCTTCTGCCGCGACACAATTTCGCGTGACTATCTGAAGTCCCAGGGGGTGAAGACGCCTGTCCTGGAATTCGGGCCTGACGCCCAGCTCGGCATGCATCTCCGTGATGACGCCCGCGCCGCTGAATTCCTGAAAGCCAATGGTCTCCAGCGCGGCAAGTTCATTTGCGTAATTCCCAGGCTCCGCTACACGCCCTACTACCGCGTGAACAACGTGCCCCGCGTCGCCACTGACGATATTCGCGACGCCATCAACAATCGGACCACCGAGGGCGATCATGCCAAGCTGCGCGACATGATCATCGCCTACGTGCGCAAAACCGGCAATAAAGTGATGGCCTGCGCCGAGATGACCTATCAGGTCGAGATGGCCAAAGAGGTCCTCGTCGACCCGCTTCCTGCCGACGTGAAGAAGAACGTTGTCTGGCGCAGCACCTACTGGCTGCCCGATGAAGCCGCCTCCGTTTACGCCCAGGCGCAAGCGGTGGTGAGCGTCGAATGCCATTCGCCCCTGATCTCCTACCGCAACGGCACACCCGCCTTTTACGTGCGCCAGCCCACCGACACCTGCAAGGGCCAGATGTACCGTGACTTCGGCGCGGGCGATTGGTTCTTCGAGGTCGATGAGGCCAGCGGCGCCAAGCTATGGGAGAAGCTCGAAGCAATCCACCGCAACCCGCAGGCCGCCGCCGCGCAAGTGCGGACCATCATGGGCAACGTCGAAAAGGCGCAAAAGCGTATGATCGACGCGGTGCGGGCCGCGTGTAAGGCTTAGGCTCGGGCGCCCGTTAGTTCCCCCGCCGGTTCCTGTTTGGAGGGCCGCTTCCCAGTCAGCTTTTCCAGGTAGAGATAGATCACCGGCGTGATGTAGAGCGTCAGCAGTTGTGACACGATCAGCCCGCCGACCACCGCCAGCCCTAACGGCCGCCGCGCCTCTCCACCTGCGCCATAGCCCACCGCGATCGGCAGCGTGCCCAACAGCGCGCACATCGTCGTCATCATGATCGGCCGGAACCGCTGTATGCAGCCCTCGAAAATAGCCTCTTCGGCCGCACGGCCTTCGCGCCGCGCCATAATCGCGAAGTCCACCATCATAATGGCGTTCTTCTTCACAATCCCGATCAATAGGATGATACCGACGAAGGAGAATAGGTTCAGATCGTCCTTGAAAAGCAGCAGCGTAATCAATGCGCCCAGTCCCGCCGACGGCAGCCCGGAAAGAATCGTGATCGGGTGAATGAAGCTCTCATACAGCACGCCCAGCACCAGATAGATCACCAGAATCGCAATACCCAACAAGATGGCGAGCCCGCCAACCGATTTCTGGAACGCCGACGCCGTCCCCTGGTAGCTGAACAACATCGTATCCGGCAGCCCCACTTCCTTGGCCGCTTCATCCACCTGCTCGGTCACTTCGCTCAGCGAAACGCCCGGCTTGGCGTTGAACTGCAAATTCACTGCCGGCAACTGACCAATGTGGTTCACGCTCAGCGGCGCCACGCCCTGCCGCTCGCGCGTTACCGCCGACAGCGGCACCAGCTTGTTGTTGTTCGACCGGACGTAGAGCTTCGAAAGCCCATCGGGATCCTTGCGGAACTGCGGCAGCACTTCCAGAATCACGTCGTATTCATTGGCCGGCGCGCTGATCGTTGAGACGCGCCGGTTGCCATAGGCATCGTAAAGCGTATTGGCAATCTGCTCCGGCGTAACTCCCAGCGCCAGCGCCCGGTCGCGGTCGATGTCCACATTCACGCGCGGATTATTGAGCTGCAAGTCGCTGTAGACATCGGCCAGAATCGGCAATGTACGCAGTTTGGCTTCCAGCTTCGGCGCCCACTGATACAGCGTCGCCGTATCGGCATCCTGCAACGCTACCGAGTACTGATATCGCGACTCCGTCTGCCCCAGCGTCAACAGAGGCGGCGGCTGCAAAAAAACGTTGTAGCCGGGAATCTGCGCGAAGTTCTTCTGCAGATTCGCGACAATCGCCGTGACATGCGGGCGGTTCGGATCGTGCTTAAAGTGAATGAACAGGAATCCGCTGCCCTGCTGATTGGTTCCCGTCCCGAACTGGTTCACATAGGGATTCGCCTGCACAATCTGCATGACTTGCTTCTGCAGGCGCGTGTTCTCGTCAAACGACGCATCCTGCGCCGCTTCCGTCCCGCCGAAAACCATGCCCGTATCCACCGTCGGCACGAAGCTCTTAGGCATGATCACAAACAGGTAGCCGGTGATCACAGTCAAAACCAACGTCAGCACCAGTGTCGGCATCCGGTGCCGAAGGGTCGCCCGCAGCGTTCTCTGGTAGAGATGATTCATCCCATTCAGGAACCGCTCAATCACATAGAACGACTTGCCATGCTTTTCGTCATGATGCAGGAACCGGCTGCAAAGCAGCGGCGTGAGCGATAGCGAAATCAGGCCCGAGATAAGCACGGCTACAGCGATCGTGATCGAAAACTCGCGCAGCAGCCGTCCGATAATCCCATCCAGAAATAGCACTGGAATGAAGACCGCCACCAGCGAAATCGTCATCGAGATAATCGTGAAGCCCACTTCGCGCGCGCCTTCATAAGCCGCTTCCATCCTCGGCTTGCCCATCTCCATGTGGCGCACGATGTTTTCCAACATCACTATGGCATCATCCACCACGAAGCCCACCGATAGCGTCATCGCCATCATTGAAAGCGTATCGATCGTGAAGCCCAGCAGCTTCATCACGGCGAAGGTGCCCAATAGCGACAACGGCACGGCAAGGCTCGGAATTACCGTCGCCGACACGTTTCGCAGGAAAAAGAAGATCACCAGGATCACCAGCCCGATAGTCAACAACAGCGTGAACTTCACGTCGTGGATCGATTCCCGGATGTTCCGCGACGCATCGAACTCCACTTCCAGCGAAATGCCCGCCGGCATGTTCTGACGCAGGCTCGGAAGCTGCGCCTTCACGGCGTCCACCACTTCCACGGTATTGGCGTCCGGCTGTTTCTGCACGGCGACAATCATCCCGGGCTTTCCGTTGACCCAGAAAATATTTCGTTCCGACGCCACGCTGTCGCGGACGTTGGCCACATCCTGCAGCCGCACCGGATTCCCGTTCCGATAAGCGATTACCAGCGGCTTAAACTGGTCCGCGGCCACAAGCTGGCTGTTCGATTGAACCGTATACGCCTTGGTAATGCCGTGCATCGACCCGGCCGGAATATTGACGTTCTGCTGCGCCACCGCCGCGCGAATATCTTCCAATCCCACCTGTGTCGCCGCCAGTTTGTCCGGATCGGCCTCGATGCGCACCGCGTACTTCTGACCGCCGAACACCATGATCTGCGCCACTCCGGTGAGCATCGAGATCCTTCGGCCGATCATCTCCTCGGCGTACTCATTCAGCGATGCCAGCGTCATCGTCTCCGATGTCAACGCCAAAAAGAGAATGGGCCGCGAAGCCGGATTCACCTTTCGGAACGACGGAGGGGCGAGCATGTTTCGCGGCAGTTCGCCGCTGGCCCTCGAAATGGCCGATTGAACGTCCTGCGCCGCGGCATCAATCGTGCGGCTAAAGTCGAAAGTCAGCGTGATGGTCGTCGCCGAATTTGTGCTCGACGACTGCATGCTGTCAATGCCTGAAATATTCGAAAACGCCTTCTCAAGCGGAGTAGCCACAGCCGACGCCATGATGTCCGGATTCGCTCCCGGCAAATTCGCCATTACCTGAATGCTGGGATACTCCACTGGCGGCAGATCGCTCACCGGCAGCGAGAAATAACTGATGAGCCCGAAGCCCAGCAGCGCCGCCATCAGCAGCGTGGTGGTCACGGATCGGCGAATGAAAAATCCGGTAACTTCCATGGCATTAGTTCGGCGGCAGAACGCGGACTTTGGTTTTGGGAGCCAGGCGCTTCTGGCCCTCAATGATGACCGTCTCCCCGGCGGCGAGCCCGGACCCGACGACAGCCTGTTCACTCTTCCCGGCCGGCGTATACAGCCGAAGCACTTGAATGTCCCGCATGCCGACGGTGCTATCCGGATTCAATACCCACACAAATTTCCCGCGCGGACCGGTTTGCACAGACTGCGCCGAAACCAGCACTCGCTGCGGTTCAATGTCCAGCCGGGCGCGAACATTCACAAACTGTCCGGGCCACAATAGGCGGTCCTCATTCTTAAACGTCGCCTTCAAGCGAATAGATCCTGTCGTCGTGTCCACCGCGCTGTCGATAAACGTCAACACGCCGTTGGTTGAACGCTCCGCTGTCGCCGCGATGATGGTCATCGGACTTTGCGCCTGATACTTCCGAATCTGCGGCAAAACGTTCTCCGGCACGGAAAATGTGACATCAACGGGAGTTGTCTGCAGCAGCGTTACCAGCGTGTTGTCGTGCTGCTTGGCCAGACTGCCTTGTTTCGTGTTAATCACGCCGGCGCGCCCGGATATCGGAGCAAAAATTTTCGTATAGTCCAAGGAAAGCCGTGTCTCCTGCAGCCGCGCGCGGTTGGCGCGCTCCCCGGCCTTGGCGCTTTCAACGGCGGCCCGCCCTGCCTCCACGGCAGCCTTCGCGGCGTCGGCATTGGTCACCGATTGGTCGGCCTGTTCCTTCGAAAGGATGCCTTCCTGTTGAAGCTGCACCGCGCGTTTCGCAATGGAATCGACGTTCTTCCAGTTGGCCTGATCCCGGTTGATAATCGCCTCGGCCTGTTTCCCATTGGCGACGTCCCGGGCGATGTTGGCTTCGATCTCGGCGAGTTGGCGCTGGAACGGCTCCGGGTCCAGCTCAAAGAGAAGCTGCCCCTGCTTCACGTCCTGTCCCTCGGTAAAGTGCACTTTGATAACCGGCGCGGTAACCCGTGCCTTCACTTCAATCGTGGCGCTAGCCTCCACGTTTCCAATAGCGGCCACATCCAGGGGAACATCGGCCGCGGTCGCCTGCGTGGTGCGGACGGCTTGCGGGGGCGGGCCGTTGGTGCTAGCCGACGCGGCTCCCCCCTCGTTTGAACAACCTGTGATGGTCAGTACAACGAGGAGCAAGACTCCGGATCTAAGGGTGAAAAGCTGGAACAATCTTAATCTCTGCCTGAAACTAGTTTCGCAGAAGTTGCAGACGGCTGAGAGGGAATTGGGTTAGGAGACGAGAAGCGGATTGCGAACGGCAATTCCGTAGCGGGAAAAGTCCCGATCGGCCGTCAGTAAGGTGGTTACGCCGTGGGCACGGCAAATCGCGGCGATGCGAGCGTCATGGACCATCGGCCCGGAGGCGGCGCTCGATCGCAGTATTCGACGTAGAATATCCCAATAATTCTCAGTTTCGCCAATCAATTGAAGACTCGGGGATTCAAACCAGGTGTCGAGGTCTGCCAGAGCTTGTTCCGCCGGAGTTGGCGGCCGATAAATGCGCGGATGGGTAGCGATACTGAAGAATTCATGTACGCATGGCCACGGTATCGCCCACGGTTCGAGACTCTCGGCTAATGAAGTCAAAGTCCCCGCTGCGAGGCTGTGCCAGGGAGAATCCAGGCGGTGGGCATACACAAGGATATTTGTGTCGACTGCCGTCACTTATCGCCTTCCTCGGATTTGGCGCCCCCACGACCAGCGTATGCCGCTTCCCGGATTTCGGACCAATCCTGAATGACTTGTCCTTCGCCTCGAAATCCGAATGGTTTCAATTTAAATGACGCAGGCGCTTTCGGCCGGTCAAGCGCAGCTCGAAGCCCCGTTTCTATTAGCTCCCGAAAAGAAATTCCGCGGTCGGAGCAATGCTTTTTGGCACGTCGAAAAAGCGGATCGGGAATTTCGACCGTCGTCTTCATGATTCCATATTGCCATATTTATGGCATGCTGAATATGGCAATATGGGCGCGTGAGCCCCCCCTACCGCCGAATCGTAACAACCACCGGGTCGCTCTGTTCCGCCCGCAGCAGCGAACGAACCTGCACCACCGCCGGGCCCGGCGGCAGGTTTTCCGGAATTTGCGCCGAAATCTGCCCGTTCGAGGTCTGAATCAGCGGCAGCGGCAGTTCATTCATCACCACACAGGAGCCGCCCAGCACGGTCGGCGCCGGAAGGGAAGCCGCCGTCGCCGGATTGGCCAACAGCGTTCCGTTAATGGTCACAAACCCGCCGGGCCGCAGATTCGGGGTGCCGTCTTCGCTATTCACCACGCCGCGGCTTCCCGCCGTAATCAACGGGCGGGGCGCCGTTCCGGTCGGATATACGGGAATAACGCTTAACCCGCTAACGCCAATCGAATACGCCAGATTTTGCTCATCGACGATGATCTGCCTGGCAGGCGTGTTAACTCGCGCCGCGCCGAATACGGCAAACTGCGGATTCTCCGGCGCCACCGCGATCACCGTCTCCGAACCCGTCTGAATGTTCACCATCTCCAGCGTCGCCCGCGCATCGTCGCGCGTCACCGCCGTGATGTTCTGCCGCACCGGTGTGGTCATCCGCAGGAACTGGTTCTCGTTGATGGCATACACACTGGCCACGTTCCGCTGCCCATTGGAAACGATAGTCTGCGTAGGAGGCTGATTCGGACCCGCTGGAGCGCCGAACTGCGTGACACCTGGGCGCTCCGTCCCCCCGATCACCGCCAGGCTGGGGCTCAAAATCAAGCCATTAGCCAGGAAGTAGGAGCCCGCCGGACCGGAACTCGCCGGTCCGAAATACGACACCGGCGCTTGATCGTAAAGCTGGCGTGACGCTGTATAAGCATCCGCAATCGCATCGTACAGGTACGCATTGGCATTCCCGGCCATCGTCAGAATGTACTCCCCGCCCGGCGAAGCGATCATAGAAATCGGCGCCGTAATCGTAGCGGGCGTAATGCTATTGGCCGGCCGCACCGTCGCCTGGTTCCCGATCACCCGCCAGAAGCTTCCGTTGGACATCATGAACTGCAGCCCGGAAAGCCCGTAAGCCATCGCCAGGGGCCTCACCGGAGCCTGCTGCCCGATGCGCGGAATGGCCGGGAAGTCTACCTTGCCGGAGATCGTAAAGCTATCCAGATCGATAATGTCGATCGACTCCCCGCCGCTGTTGCCGACATAAAGCGTCTGCGCGTCCGGAGTCATGGCCATCGCATGCGGTAACTGCCCCACTTCGAGCGGCGCCAGAAACTGCTGCGCCTTCGTGTCAAAAACCTCAATGCGGTTAAAGCCTGAATTGGTTATATAGATGCGGCCGCGCTTGGCGTCCAGCACCATGTCATATAACCCCTCGGCATTGTTCAGCGTCACCGGAACCGGGTAGATCACGCCCCGCTGGTCGCGTTCACGATAGTTCATATAGACGCGAATGACGTTGGGGAAATTGATCGCATCCAGCGACTGCAGGCTGATATTGATCGCTGCGCCGTTGCCGCCCGCCGCGGCCGTGAACAGGTTTGTACCTGGCTGCCGGACCACACCGCTCCGCCCGGGCTCCATCGTAAACATAATGGTCGACGGCGCCACGCCGCTGCTCTGCTGCATCACCAACGCCGTCGTCGTATTCGGAATGCTGTAGGTCAGCCGGCCCTTACCCAGGTTGCCGATCTTCACCGACGCCTTCGCCACGCCCTTATTGCAGTTGTCCACCGCCAGGAAAACCTGCGTCGTCTCCGGCTGCAAAATCGGGTAGTCATAAAGCTCGCCAATCGGCAGGAAGAGCAGGCCCGATTCGGAAATCGCGAACAACTGGTTGCCGTCCAGCGTCGATTTCATTACACCCAAAATCGACTCCCGCAGCCGCAGCCCCAGCCGCACGCTCAAATTATTCGACCCGCCCACATACAGCACGTTTGCCACCGGCCGCGCCGTCGTCGCCGCCGTGTTGAAAGCGCTATAAAGCGTCCGCCCGTCCTGCGAGTACGCCGTGCCCCCCAGGTTCCGCTGCACATTGAAATTCGGATTCGTCCCATTTCCGATGAAGAACGGGAAACTCGCCGTGCTCATCTGCGCAACCACCGCGAGCGTGGCGGTATCGTAAAGCGTCGACCCCGCCATGAACTTGCTCCCATCGGGAGACATCGAAAGGATTGTCGACTGGCCCGTCACCGTCCGGTTGCGAATCACAGTTCCTGAAGCCGTCTCATATACGAACAACGTTGTCTGCGCCGTGTTGGCGTTCTGATTGATCGCCACCATTCCGATAATGAAGTTCCCATCGGGAGTCGTGATCAGGCGCCCTGGAAACGCCGTAGCCGGGCGGCCCGCGAACACCGCCGGCAGCGGCGCCGGGGTCGTAATCGTCGGCGGATTCGGAATCGAGAAGATCTGCTGCCCGGATCCCTGCAGACGGTCGTAAAGAAGCAGCGTGTTCAACGTATTGTTGGTGCCCGTTCCCTGCGTCGTAACCAGTACGCGCCCGTCGGCGCCTACCGCCACGCCCTCGGGCTTCGCCGGAAGGCTCACCGTATTCACCACCGAATCGGAGCCTAAATCAATGACGCTCAGCGAAGCGCTCTGCGTATTGGTCACGTAGAGGTACGCATTATCCGGCGAAATCGCTCCGGCCAGCGGGAATACCCCCACCGTCAGGCTCTTCATCAGCTTCCGCTCGCTCAGGCTCAGAACGTCCACTCGATTCGCCGTCGAATTGATCGAGTAGATTCGCCCCCGCACTTCGTCCAAAATGATATCCGACGGCGACCCGCCCAGGTTTACCACGGTGCCAAAACTCGCGCCTGTGGACTGCGCATGCACCGCAACCCCGAAAAGGGCCACCGAGATCCCAAGCCGAAAAAATGTCATTTGCAGGGACATAGCCAATTCGTTAGTCTAACCCTTACAACGCCAGAAAGTTCCTCGGCCCCGCGCAACAAAATGCGGCGCGCTGGGTTGCATAGGAGTCCCACCGAAAAGTGCCTGTCAAATTGTTGGTTAAGAACACCGATCGGAATACGACCGTGACTACGAACGCAGACATTGCGGACACCAGCCAAAAACGTAGGACTGGATTGTTAAAACACACTAATCTTGCTGCCGGTGAAGGCCTGTGGATTGTACCCTGCGAAGCAGTACACACATTCGGAATGAACTTCCCAATTGATGTCCTCTACCTCAGCAAGCAGAAAAAAGTGTTGAAGATCCGCGACAACATGAAGAAATCTCGCATGTCGTTGTGCCTGCGCGCCCATTCGGTACTGGAAGTCCCCGCCGGCCATGCCGCCACAACGGGCACCGTGGTTGGAGATCAACTGGAATTTACGAAGCTGACGGTGGACGGCTAAATGCGGCTGGGGCATGCAGCGGTTGCGGCGGGCCTGCTAATGAGCGCGTGCGCTTCCAAGAATAAGTCCAGCCACGTAACCGTCCCGGCGAATTCGCTTCAGCCAGTGATGCAGCGGCAGGTTTTAAACGCCATCGACGCCGGGGAAGGGAACCCACGCGTGCGGACCCTCCGGGAGCAAATGGCTTCTCAACCCCAAAACGTCCGCCCGCGTCTGGAGCTCGCCGAAGAGTTTGCCAAATCCGGCTATCCGGAGTTGGAATTAGAACATCTTCGCCTGGCGGTCGAACGATTCTCCGAATCCGAGGATGCCCTGGTGGCCCTAAGCAAGGCGCTCTTGCGGTCCAACGCGCCGGCGGAGGCCGAGAAATGCCTTGACCTCTTCATCGCCAAACACGAAAAGCCCTCGGCCAACGTTCTTTCCTGGGCCGGTATTGTCAAGGACTCCCAGAACAAATGGACCGCCGGCGAGCCGTTGCACCGCCGCGCCATTCAACGGGCCCCTGGCCGTGATACTTTACACAACAACCTGGGTTATAACCTGATGATGCAAGGCCGAAAACAGGACGCGGTCGAGGAGTTCCGGCGAGCGCTGGACTTGAATCCCTCCTCGGAAACGGCGCGAAACAATCTGGGCCTGGCGCTCGGTGATCAACCCGCGGCCGCCCTTTCGCAATTTCGCCAAACTGCGGACTCGGCGGTCGCGCACAACAATTTGGCGGCGTATTTGTATGAGAAGGGGGACTTGGCCGGCGCCCGTAAGCAATTGGAACTGGCCCTGGAATACCGCAAGGACATGCCCCAGATTCTCGAGAATTTACGCAATATAGCGGCTCTGGACGGAAAGCCCATTCAGATGCCCCGCAAGGAGCCTTCGTCGTTTTGGAAGACATTTGCCCGCGGGTTAAGGCGCACCTTTGACTCGGGCGAGGAAAAACAGCCGGCCCTGGCCGCGGAAGCCGGCCGGTGATATAAAGAGGAGTCCTATGATCAAATTATTCGTTTTGCGAGTTTGGAAAGAAGAACAGGGGCAGGACCTGGTTGAGTACGCTCTCATCGTCGCCGCCGTCGGCTTGGCCCTGATCACCACGGTAAACCAGTTGTCGACCGCCGTAGTATCGCTCTATTCGAGCATTACGCAGGGCCTTACCAGCATCGGCGCCTCCGGCCAGTAGTCACTCGGATGGAGCCGCGCAAGCCGGGTCTCGCGACCGCGTGGCTCCTTCCCGATCTGGCCCTCGCGCTCGCGTTGTTCACGCTCCTCTACGCGCTTGCCTTCTACCGCGCGCCCGAGCAATTGTTCCGCGACTCCGATACCGGTTGGCACATCCGCACCGGTGAAAGCATCCTGCGCGACGCGGCCGTTCCGCGCGTCGATCCCTACTCCTTCACGCGCCCCGGGCAACCTTGGTTCGCCTGGGAATGGGCTGCCGACGCCGTCATGGGCGCTGCGCACAAAACGGCCGGCCTGGGCGGAGTGGCCGTACTTTACCTCGGAGCCATTGCGGCGTGTTCCTGGCTCTGGGTCCGGCTCCATTGGGCCGCCGGGTCGAATTTTTGGATGGTCTGCCTTCTGGCATCTCCCATGCTGACCACCGCCCAACTCCACTGGCTCGCCCGTCCGCATGTCCTGGGATGGATCTGGCTATTGCTGGCCCTGCTTCTACTCGAAACCCGCCGGATGCAATGGTGGATGGCGCTCGCCCTCTCGATCGTTTGGGCCAACACGCACGGTTCGTTTTTCCTGCTTCCGGTCCTCTGCCTCATCTACGGCGCGAGTTGGCCCGTCTGGTCGTCCGCCGCACTCGGCTCATTGGTAAATCCCTACGGCTTTGAACTGCACACCCACCTGGCTCGATACTTGACCAACATCGAACTCCTATCCCGCGTCGCCGAATTCCAAAGCTTCAACTTCCACGCCGCCGGCGCGTGGCAAATCGGCGCACTTGTTCTCATCGGCGTGGCTGGCATGGTCTGTGCGCTGGCGTGCGGCCAATGGCGGCGAGCGCTTGTACTCCTGCTGTTCTGCGCCACGGGACTCCGCAGCGCCCGCGGCCTTCCGGTCCTCGCGTTGGCCGGCCTTCCATTAGCCGGCGGGGCCATTACAACCGCGCTCAACCAATGGCCCCTTTGGCCGGCCCGGGCTCGAACGGCCATGGCCTATGGCGAGCGCCTCCGCCTCCTCCAACTCCCCTTGAAAGGCTGGGCGGCGGGCGTCGTCTTCGCGGCCCTGGCAACCCTCGCCACGCTTGGCAGCCACCCAGGTTTCCCGCCCGGTGAGTTTCCCGTCGTAGCCGCCGCACACCTTCCTCCCAACGGCCTCCTGCTGGCCCCCGACAAATATGGCGGCTATTTAATCTACCGTTTCGACGGCCAGCGAAAAGTCTATTTCGACGGCCGCAGCGACTTTTACGGAAGCGAATTCATGAAGGAGTACGTCGCATTCGTGGAACTTCGGCCCGGCTGGGAGAATACTCTACGGAAGTATGCGTTCACCCACGCCCTTCTCCCGCCCAAGTACTCCCTCATTTCCGCACTTGAAAAGCTGGGCTGGCGCCGTATCTATAGCGACCCAACTTCGGTATTGTTGGAGCGGAACTTTTAGCGCTATCCTGTGTTGTTACGATATCAGGGATGCCGCTGTACACGCGCTGAGGCTTGAGTTGTGTCTGCACGACGAGACCTTATGGAAATGGCGGTTTTCCGGTTAACGAAGGTCAATAAAGGAACCCCGGTAAAGGACCTTAGATGGATCGCCAAAAACTGCTCATGATCTTCGGTGGCGCATTCGCTTCGGCCGCGCTATTGACTTGGTTTCTCTACTCGCAGACCGTCGCCCCGAAAAAGGACAAAATGGTGACGGTTCTCGCTGCCACCGCCGACCTTCCCGCCGGCACGCGCGTCCAGAAGGTTCATCTCAAGAAGATCTCAATTCCCCAGGCCACCGCACCCAGAGCGATCATCGCGGAAGAAAATCTGGCCCTGGATCGCGCCCTCCTTTATCCCATCTCTCAGAACGAACCCGTCCTTTCCACCCGTCTATCCTCCGTCACCGGAGCCGATGGCGTCGCCTCTCTCATTGAACCCGGCAAGCGCGCCGTCAGCGTCTCGGTTGCCGACGCCGCCAGCGCCGGCGGTCTCATCCAACCGCGGGCCCATGTGGACGTACTCTTCACTCGTACCGGTTCGATGGCTGAAGCCGTTACATCCACCGTGCTCGAAGACGTGATCGTCCTCTCCATCGGCCGCAACGTCGAAGCGCCAGGCGCAGTCAACGCTCCCGCCTCCGGTTCCGCCGCCGCCGCTCCGGTGCAATCTACCGGCAACCGATCCGTCACGTTGCTCGTCACACCGGAACAGGCTCGCGTGTTGGAACTAGCCAAAAATCAGGGAAGGGTCAGCCTCTCATTGCGCAATCCCAAGGATTCGGTGAAGAGCGACGAGGTGCAGTCGGCCACCTCTGAATCGATCGATCCCGGCCTGATGCTTCGCACCGCCAAGGCGCGCGCCATGGCCACTGGCCGCATGCCGTCGCGCGCCATGATGAATATTCCCAACCTGCAGGACGACAAAGCCTGGGCCGCCCTGGTTGGCGAAGATCCCGCCCAACGCCCGCCTGCTCCGGCCGGTGCACCGCCGGCCCGGACGGTTGTCGAGAAAAAGGAACCGCCCAAGCCACGGGCGGTTATCGACGTATTCCGTGGGGACAAACACGTACAGGAAGTTTTTCAGGACTAGGAACGGCGATCCCCAATACCAACACATGATAACTATTCGCTCTCAATTCCAATTGGCGGTACTTAGCGTTGCCGCGGTGGCTTCGATAGCAGTCGCACAAACGGCCCCGCCTCGCGAACTAACCCTGATTGTGGGCCGCGGCGAACTCTTGCAGTTTTCCAACGACGTCAAAACCGTTGCTGCTTCGGAACCGAAAATCGCCGATGTCTCCGTCGTCTCCCCTCGCGAAGTCATGATCAACGCCAAGGGCCTTGGCAAAACGACGGTCATCGTTTGGGAATCCGGAGGCGCGCCCCGCCGCTACAACATCAGCGTTCAGGCCGACACCATGGACTTCGAGCTGCTCAAAAAGTCCGTCATCGACACCGCGCCCGGCGCGAACATCTCGGTAACCGGCAACGTCGAAACGCTCGTCCTCAGCGGCAGCGTCGATAGCGTCGCCGTCGCGAAAAAGGCCGAAGCCGTCGCTTCCACCTACAGCAAGCGCGTAGTTAATCTTCTGCAAACCCCGCCCCCGGCAGAACCCCGCCAGGTCATGTTGGAAGTCAAGTTCGCCGCCATCGATCGCATCGCGCTCCAGGAAGTCGGCTTCAACTACTTTAGCCGGAATCCCAACACCATCGGCGCCATTACAACCCAACAGTTCCCCGCTGCTCGCTTCAGCCAGTTGCAGTTTCAGGACCAGGAATTTTCCAACTCCACCCTCAACATCGCCGATCTATTGAACATGTTCATTTTCCGTCCGGACTTGAACATCGGCGCCACGATTCGCGCACTCGCCTCCCGCAACTTGCTCCAGATGCTCGCCGAACCCAATCTGGTCGCGCTCGAAGGGAAGGAAGCCAGCTTCCTCGCCGGCGGCGAATTCCCGTTCCCCACGCTGACCGCCACTTCCACCGGCGGCTCCACCGCCCCCGTCGTCACCGTGCAATTCAAGAAGTTCGGCGTTCAACTGGACTTCAAGCCGGAAATCACCAGCGACAATCGCATTCATCTAAAGCTTCGCCCGCAGGTCAGCTCCCTGGATTACGCCAACGCCGTCACTCTCCAAGGCTTCCTCATCCCCGCCATCGCCACCCGCGTCGCCGAGACCGAAGCGATCCTCTCTGACGGCGAAAGTTTCGCCGTCGCCGGATTAATCGACAACCGCGTCATCCAATCCATGAACCGCGTCAAATGGCTTGGCGACGTTCCCGTCCTCGGCTATCTCTTCCGCAGCCGTTCGACCAAGAAGACCAACGAAGAACTGCTTGTCGTCATCACGCCGCGCTTTGTGAAAGCGCTCCCGGCCGACCAGAGGCCGAAGATGCCCGACTGGGTCGAAGACTTCCTGCCCCCGACCATGGAAGACAAAGACGCCGGGACCAAGAAGCATTCCGATGCTGTGAAAAAGCAGACTAAGAACGCGGCAAAGCCGGAGTTTATTGGACCGCGTGGACACCAGGAACCCAAGTAGCGCGGCGGTCCGAAACCGCTCAAGGAGCGAGCGTGGCACTGCGTCTTTCCAGGTCGTGGTCCTCCTCGTTCCGGTTGTCTTCGGACTGATGGGATTTGCCATCGATCTCGGCCGCATGTACAGCGCCCGCAACGATCTGAAGAACGCAGCTAACTCCATCGCGCAAGCCGCCGCCGGCCAACTCGCCAGCACTTCGGTGTCCCTGGAAAACGCCACCACCGCCGGCCTCTACGCCACCAACACCAACAACGGCCGCGGCAATCTCTATGACTTCGGAGGCCGGCCCATCGGCCAATCTACGGACAGCTTCAACAGCGAAGCGCCCACGCTGAACTTCTACGACACCGCGGCCGCCGCCATCGGCTCTCAAGACGCCTCCGGCGGAGAAGCCGGCGGCACCACGGCCCGCCACGTCCGGGTCACTGTCCGCGGCGAAGCCCCGCTCGTTTTCTGGCGCTTCCTCTCTCTTGCCCAGGAAGGACGGCTCAACCTCGTCGCCCAGTCCGTTGCCGGCATCAGTTCCCCTGTCTGCCAGGCCTGCGGCATCGAACCCATGGGTGTCCAGGCCATCTCAACCGAAGACACGACCGACTTCGGCTTCACTGTCGGTTCCCGTTACACCCTCGGCTATCTCTGCAACGGTGGTCCCCAGCCGGGCGCCCTGGCCAATACTCTCCAACGCGTGCCTTACGTCCTACTCAACAAATACAACGAAAGCGCCACCGTCCTCGCCGAAGAAAACACGCAGCTCTACCGGATCGGCGCTATGGGCATGCCCGCCAACACCGACTCCGCGTTCTCCTGCATTCGCTACAACGCCGAAGAGCTCATCTGGACCAACGCCGCGCCGCTCAACTGCAATCAAAACCGCGTCAACAACCAGATCACCACCCACCTCTGCGGTCTTGCCGCTCGCTTCGACAACACCACCGTCCCGGCTGCCTGCAACCTCGTCACCGAAACCGACACCATCCTCAGCGCCGCCTCCGTCGACACCGACATCACCGACGTTGAAGATTACACCGCCTACATCGGCAACCGCCGCCGCATCATCACCGTCCCCATTATCGACACCGCCTCCACCTCCACCATGGTCGTCCTCGGTTTTCGCCAGTTCCTTCTGGAACCCGCAGCCAATGACGTAACGATCAACGTCAACGACATCAACGGCCGCGTCGCCGCCCTCTATCTGGGCACCGTAACCCCAATTCGCGCCGGTCGTATCGACGGTTGCTCCCTAACCACCGGCCCCGGTAAAGTGGTGCTGCATCAATGAGACGCCGGTTTCATCGCGGAAGTACATTGCTGGAATCCACTCTCTTCCTGCCCATCATGTTCGTGCTGCTATTCGGCATGATCGAAATGGCTCGGATAACTTGGACGTACTACACGCTCCAGAAGATGATGTACGTCATCGGCCGCTACGCCGCCACGCAGCCCGCCGTGAATTTCTGTGACGAAGCCGACCCCATCCTCGCCGATGCCAAGAACCTCGCCCTCCGCGGCGTGGGCGAAGCGGCTGGCGAATACCAGCTTCCCAACCTCACAGCCGAGAACATCACAGTCCGTCTTGAGCGCGTCCAAACCGATAACCCGGCGCTGGCCGATTGCGAATGCTCCGCCATCGGCTGCGACAACGCCCAGGGCGGCCGCGGCCCCGATTTCGTCGTCGTCACCGTCCCCAACGGTTACTCTGTCCGCACCAATATTCCCTTCGTTCCCTCGGAAACATTCAATCTGCGCCCTGTTGTGAGGATTCCCTATGGGGCACTCTAGGCGTCCCGTTACCCGTTGCCGGCGCTCGCAGGGCGGCCAACAGGCGGTCGAATATGTCATCGCCTCGGCCAGCGTTTTCCTGCCCGTGACGTTCATGATCGTCTTCACCGCCCAACTGCTCTGGACCTGGCACTCGGCGGTCGAATGGACTCGCGAAGGCGCCCGCTACGCAGCCACGCACTGTTATCAAAACGGCGGCGGCAATGTCCGCTCCTGGATGCAGTCTCACGTCCCCGTCCACATGGATCAACAGGAATTCTCTTCCGGCAGCGCGGAGATCCTCATCGATTACTACTCCCGCAACGCCGAAACCGGGACCCTCGAAGCCTTTGCCTGCGATGGCGGCGATTGCAGCACCGAATGTGTTCCCGACGCCGTCACCATCCGCGTGACCGGTTATTCATACCGCACCTTCATGAACTATCTCGGGCTCCCCGCGGTTCAAATGCCCAACTTCATGACCTCGTCGGCGATCGAAAGCGCCGGCTGTGACCCCGAACAGGGCACCTGCCAACCGTAGGAGAAGAATGTCCTTTACCTTACTCATCGCTTCCTCTGAAGACCAGGTGCGCGACCTGGTCCGCGACAGCGTTGCCAACACCGCCAACGCCCGGATCGTCGGCGAATATCCCGAAGTTTCCCCCAATCTCTACATCCGCGTGCTCCAGGACGTCGAGCGCCATCCCGATGCAGCTCTCTTCCTCGACATCTCCTCCGATCCCGTCAACGGCATCAAATCGCTTGAAAAACTAAAGCAGGCCGTGCCCGATCTCTACGTCATCGTCTGCGACTACTCCGAAGACGGCGAAAGCATCCTGCTCACCATTCGCAGCGGCGCCAACGACTATCTGCCGATGCCGCTGAAGCGCAGCGACCTTCGCGATGCGCTCACTCGCCTGGAACGTACGCCCCGCCGCAACATCTCCGGTGGCAGCCAGCTCGGCCGCATCTACACCTTCATCGGCGCCAAGGGCGGCGTCGGCACCACCGCCCTCGCCGTCAACTTCGCCACCATCCTCGCCCAGCGAAAAAAGCAGACCGTCATGCTCGATGTCGATTGGACTGCCAACGATGTGGCCATGCAGCTTGGCGTTGCCCCCCAATACACCCTCCTCGAAGTCGGCGAAAATCTCGACCGCATGGACCAGTCTCTGTTTGAGGGATTCGTCACCCGCGATCCCTCCGGCTTCCTCCTGGTCGGTCCTCCGGACTCCCTCGAACAGCCCCGCTCGCTCTTCTCGGACTCGATGCTCCGCGAGTTCACTACTTTCCTCGTGGAAAAATACGACGCCATCGTCATGGACGCCGGCTGCGATCTCTCCAACGATCTGACCCTCGCGGCCCTCCAAGTCTCCACTACCGTCTTCATCGTTACCACACAGGAGTTCCCCTCCATCCGCAATACGCAGCGTTATTTGAGTTACCTGATGCGCCTGGGATTTACGGCCGACCAGATTAAAATCGTCATCAATCGCTACCAGAAGAAGGCCGGATCTCACGTCGCATCCCTCGAACAGGTCACCCAAACCCTGAACCAACCCGTCTTCTACGGCATCCCGGAATCGACCGCGTTCCTCACCAGCATCAACCGCGCCCGTCCGCTGGTCACCGACCGCCAGGCCTTTCCCGACATGGACCGCGTCCTCCGCGCATTTGCCGACAAGGCCACCGGCGTTAAAAAGGATCTCGCCCAGACCGCATAACGACGCACCATGGGAAGCCGCGCCACTCCAAGACCCGCCGCTGGTGCCGACCGTTGGTTCGGCATCAAAACGCGTATCCACGCCAAGCTTCTAACCGTTCTAACGCCCGAACAACTCCGCTCCCTCAACAAGGAGGGGGTCCGAGAACAGCTCGGCGTCAACATCGAGCGCATCGTCCGCGACGAAGGCATCCCCCTCAACGCCGGTGAGCGGGACCGCCTCATTGAAGAAGTCCTCGACGAAGTCTTCGGCCTCGGGCCCCTCGAATCGCTCATGAAGGACCCAACCATTAGCGACATCATGGTCAACGGCCCCGACTCCATCTACGTCGAGCGCTTCGGCAAAGTCGTCGAAACCAGCATCCGATTCAAGGACACCGGCCACGTCCGAACCATCATCGATCGCATCGTATCCAACATCGGCCGTCGCATCGACGATTCCTCGCCCATCGTCGACGCCCGCTTAAACGATGGCAGCCGCGTTTGCGCCGTCATCCCGCCGCTCTCGCTCAACGGGCCCGTAATGTCCATCCGGCGCTTCGGCAAGAAACTGCTCACCATCGACGATCTCATTCGCCTGGAAACCTTCACCCCTGGCATGATTGAGTTCCTCGCCGGCGCAGTCAAAGCCCGTCTTAACATCATCGTCAGCGGCGGTTCGGGCTCCGGCAAGACCACCACGTTGAACACGCTCTCCCGCTTCATTCCCGAAGAGGAACGCGTGGTCACCATCGAAGACACCGCCGAACTCCAGATGCAGCAGGAGCATCTGGTACGCCTCGAAACCCGCCCGATCAACATCGAAGGCGCCGGCTCGATTACGCAGCGCGACCTCGTCATCAACGCCCTCCGTATGCGCCCGGACCGCATAATCATCGGCGAATGCCGCGGCGCTGAAGCCATGGACATGATGCAGGCCATGAACACCGGCCACGACGGCTCCATGACCACTACCCACGCCAACACCGGCCGCGACGCTTTCTCCCGTCTCGAAACGATGGTGCTCATGGCCAGTCAAAGTATTCCGGACCGCGTCATCCGCCAGATGCTCGCCAGCGCCGTCAACCTCGTCGTCCATTGCGCCCGCCTCACCGACGGCTCGCGCAAAGTCGTCAGCATCTCCGAAGTCGTCGGCGTCGAGGACGACCAGGTGAAGATAGAAGACATCTTCGTCTTCGAACGTCACGGCATCAGTGCCGGCGGCCGTGTTCTCGGTAAGTTCCGCGGCCTTAACTACCGTCCCGTCTGCGCGGAACGCATCCGGTCCTACGGCTTCAAGGTCGACGATGCGGTCTACGACGAAATGGTCGAGGTGACCGACTGATGCTGCTCTTCTTCCTCGTATCATTCGTCCTCTTTGCCGCGGCCTACTTCGCCGCCAGCTACTACGCCTTCTCCGTCCCGCAGAAAGCGGCGGCCGGCACGCTCCAGCAGCGCCTACGCGACCTCCGTGCGCAAGCCGCCGGCGGCGAACGCCGCACCTCTCGCGCCGATCTCCTCCGCCGCGAAGAGCGCGGCAGCTTCGCCTGGCTCGGCGAACTCATCAGTTGGGGCAACACCCTCGCCAAGCTCCAAAAAACCATCAACCAGGCCGACATGAAGTACCGTGCCGCCGATGTAGCCGGCCTCACCGTCCTGCTCTTCGTCGGCTTCTTCCTGCTCCTGGGGCTGTTCATCCCCATCCTCACGCTGCGGACCCTCTTTTCCGCGCTCTTCGCTCTCATCCCGTACTTCATAATCGCCCGCAAACGCGCCGCTCGCCTCGCCAAGTTCGAACACCAGTTACCCGACACCATCGATCTCTTCAACCGCACCATGCGCGCCGGCCACAACATTCAATCGGGCCTGGAAACCATCGCCGCCGAAACAGCCGACCCCGTGAAAATGGAGTTTCGCAAGGTAATGGAAGAGATCGGCCTCGGCTCCACTCTCGACGCCGCGCTTCACAACCTGGCCGAACGCATCCCGCTCATCGACCTCAAATTCTTCATCACCGGCCTCATCCTCCAGCGCCAGACCGGCGCCAATATGGTCGCCGTCCTCGAAAACCTCTCCTCGCTTGTGCGCGAACGCCTCACGCTCCAGGAGAAACTTAAAGCCGCCACCGCCCAGCAGCGCTACTCCGCCGCGTTGCTCTGCGGCATGCCCATCATGTTCGGTTTCGTCCTGTGGTTCATGAAGCCGGAATATATCGACATCCTGGTCAACGACGAAACCGGCAGCAAGTTCTTCATCTACGCCGTCATCTCGGAAATCCTCGGCATCCTTGTAATTCGTAAAATGTCGAATCCCAAAATATAGAACAACGCCATGATCACCGCCCTTTTTTTCATCCTCACGTTTCTGGCGATAGGCGCCATGGCCTGGAGCGGTCTGCAACTGCTCCAGCCCAAGGAAAACCCGCTCGACGATCGCCTGGGCGAACTGATGGCGGCTCGCCGCCAGACGGAGGGCCGCGGCAGCAGGAGGCGGTTCGGCGGCGGCTTCCTTAACAACTTCCTCTATGTCCTGGAACTAGTTCCCGGATTCGATAGCGTCCTCGAAGAAAGCGAAGGGCTCCTTAAACAGGCCGGTTTCCGTAACCGCGAAGCCCTGGCCTGGTACGCCATGTTCAACCTGGCCTTCCTGATCGCGCTGCTCGCCGGGTCCTGGGCCGTCCAGGAAGAATCGAAGCCGCTGCTGCCCAAAATTCTCGGCTTGGCCCCTGCTGTTCTCCTCGGCTGGTTGCTTCCCAAGCAGATACTCTACCGCCTGATGAAGCGGTACAAAAACAAGCTGCAAACCGCCTTGCCCGATACCGTCGACCTGCTCGGCATCGTGCTCGGAACAGGACTCGCGCTCGACCAGGCCATGAGCCGCGTCTGCGAGGAGATGCAGTTCATCTACCCCGAGCTCTCCGCCGAATTCTACACCGTCGTCATGCAGGTAAAGGCCGGCCAGGACCGCAGCAAAGCCTTCCAGCAACTGGTCCGCCGCACCGGTATCGAGGACATCAAATCATTGGCCGCCATGATCATCCAATCCGAACGCTTCGGTACCAGCCTCTCCCAGGCGCTAAAGGTCTATGCCGACGCACTAAGAATGCGCCGCCGCCTTCGAGGCGAAAAGGCCGTCGGCGAGGCGGGCATCAAGATGGTGCTCGCCACCGTGGTCTTCATTCTCCCCGTGGTCTTCATCATCACCCTCGTCCCAGCCATGCTGACGATGTTGAACAACCTCCGCGGCGGCATTGGGGCTTCGGCGCGGTAGAATCTGAGCAGGGAAGCCACTGTGCAAGTAACGGACATAATCATTAGAGATCCGGAAATCCTCGGCGGAACGCCAGTATTTCAAGGAACCCGCGTCCCCTTCCAAGCGCTACTCGATTACCTGGAGGGCGGCGAGACGCTTGACGAGTTTCTCGATGACTTTCCGACGGTTTCCAAGGACGCCGCGATTGCCGCGCTGGAGTTGGCGAAATCGTGCCTCGTTAGTCAGTTGGCATGAAAATCCTGCTTGACGAGTGCGTGCCGAGGAAACTCAAATACGCTCTGCCAGGTCATGAATGTCAAACTGCTCCGGAAGCTGGCTTCGCCAACAAAAGGAATGGGGTCCTCTTGTCATTGGCGGAAGGCGCCGGCTTTGATATTTTCCTGACAACAGACAAAGGGATTGAGTACCAGCAAAACCTCACAGGCCGGCGAATTGCGGTCATAATTGTCCGCGGAGAATCGAATCGCCTAAGAGATCTTCTGCCACATGTATACTCGTGCCTGGCGGTAATTCCCACTATCAGACCGGGCGACCTGATTCGAGTCGGCAAATAACCACGCCTACAACATCAACCGCCGGTGCTCCTTCAATATGCACCGGTCCATCACAACCTTAATCCCCGCCGATCGAGCCCGCTCCGCCGCCGCTTCATCCACCACATCTTCCTGCAGCCACAAGTACCGCACACCCAGCGCGATCGCCGCATCCACAACCTCCGCCACCGCTTCCGGCCGTCGAAACACATCGACAATATCGATCTTCTCCGGCACCTCTGCCAGCGATCCATACGCCTTCTCGCCCAGCACCTCGGTCTCCGCCGGATTCACCGGAACAATGCGATACCCGTGCTGCTGCAGATACGCCGCAACCCCATAACTGGGCCGGAACCGCTTCCCCGATAGCCCCACAACCGCGATCGTCCGCGCCTCGCGTAGCATCTCGATCATATCGGCGTCATTCGTCACTATCGGCAACCTTCAGCTTCAAAATCCGGCAGAACTTCGCCACTTCCTTCGGCTCCAACGGCCGGAACTCCCGCGGCCGCAGCGAACCCAGTTCCAGAAATCCAATCCGCACCCGCTTTAACTTCTCCACCAGCACCCCAAACGAGTTAAACATCATCCGGATCTGATTCTGCCGCCCCTCAATCAACTGCACTTCGTACCAGGGATTGATCGCATGCTTCAGCTTCTTCAACCCGGCCGGAGCCGTCTTCTTCCCCTTCAAATAAACGCCTTTCCGAAACTGCTCCTCCTGGTCCCCTGTCAATGACGCCGTCACCTTCACCACGTACGTTTTCACCAACTCGGTTTTCGCCGCCATTACCGCCTTGGCAAACTCTCCGTCGTTTGTGAAGAGGATTAAACCCTCGGAAGCATAATCCAGCCGTCCCACCGGATACACTCGCTGCTTGACACCCTTCAACAGGTCCGCCACCGTCGGCCGCCCCTCCGGGTCTGACATCGTCGTCACGCACCCCACCGGCTTATTCAGCGCGATGTACAAGAACTCCTTCGGCGGGCGCAGCAGCTTTCCGTCCACCTTGATGTGATCGACGCCAAACTCCGCCTTCGTACCCAACTCCGTGACGATCTGCCCGTTCACCGTCACGCGCCCCTGGACGATCAGATCCTCCGCCTTACGGCGGCTCGTAATCCCCGCGCTCGATATGATCTTTTGCAGTCTCTCCAGCATTCGCTAAACCTTCTCGGCCTCGGACTCGGTTTCGGCCTCGGCCTCCGCGACCGAAGCCGGGCCCTCCGTCTCCGCCGGAACTTCATCCTCGCTAAACGCTAACCGCCGCAACTCTTCGAACTCCTTCAACGTCGGCAGCTCATTCACGCTCTTCAGCCCGAACTGAACCAGAAACTCCTTGGTCGTCTTGTACAGAATCGGCTTGCCAATCACGCTCTTCCGCCCGGCCGTAGTCACCAGTTTCCGGTCCACCAGCGTCTTCAACACGCCCGCGCCCTGCACACCGCGGATCTCCATGATCTCCGGCGCCGTAATCGGCTGCTTATAGGCGATCACCGCCAGCGTCTCCAGCGCCGCCGGCGTCAGCTTGAACGAAGGCTTCAAATTCTTCACAAACTGCCGGACAGCTTCATGATGCTCCGGCTTCGTAGCCATCTTGAATCCGCCGGCGATCTCGCGAATTTGCAGCCCGCTTTCCGGCCGCGAAAACTCCTCCACCAACACCGCCAGCGCCTCTTCTACCCGCGGCAGCGGCTGCTGCAGCGCCTGGGCGATCTGCCGCGCCTCCAAAGGTTCATCGGTAATGTAAATCACCGCCTGCAGAATCGCCTTCAGCTCGACGTCGCTGAACTCCATCGGCGCCGGCTCAGACTCTTCGCCTGTCTCCGCGCCCTCAACGGCAGCCTCGTCCGTCAATACCTCGTCCTCCGCCACTTCCAGCGGTTGCACTTCTTCCGGTTCCATCGCTTACTTGTATTCCTCTTCCAGCCGCGCCACTTGCTCTTTGTTCGCGGCGAATTCTTCAAAACCGGTATGCCGCGTCAGGCCGATATCCCCGAACGCTTCTTTCTGCACCAGCTTCACCGCCTGATTCTTCACCAACTCCAAAATCGCCAAAAACAGCACAATCATCGCCGTCCGCGACTTCTGCCGCTCAAACAGATCCGTCGCCGAAATCGACTCGCCCTTCTTCATATGCTCCAGCACTCGCCGCAGCATGTGCATCATGTCCGGAACCGTAACGTCTTCCTTATCGACTTCAAACTGCGGCCGGTTCTTGGCCCGATCCAGCACCTTCTGCAGCGTTTGAACTAAGTCGAACAGCGTCACCGATAGCCCGGGATTCTCGTCCTCGCTCAAAAACTCCTTCATCGCCGGATTCGACCACGCCGCATCCTCCAGCAGCCGTTTCTGCTGCAGCATCTCCGCGGCATTTTTAAACCGCTCATGCTCCAACAGCCGGTCCACCAGCTCCTGCCGCGGATCCTCCTGCGGGTCCATCTTTTCCAACTCCGGATCCCTTGGCAGCAGCACCTTGGACTTGATGTGGATCAGCGTCGCCGCCATGTACACGAACTCCGCGCCCAATTCCATATCGAGCTCCGCAGCCTTAGCCACGTACTCGAGGTACTGCGACGTAATCTGCGCGATCGGAATGTCGTGAATATTAACCTGGTGCTTTCGAATCAGGTCCAGGAGCAAGTCCAGCGGACCTTCATACTGTTCCAAATGGACGTGGAGCGGCGACGACACTATCCCCTAGGTTACCACTCAGGGTTTCGGCACGGGCTTTTTCGTCCACTCCGTAATCCAATCCAGGAAGTTCTTGTGCCACACCACGCTGTTCTGCGGCTTCAGAATCCAGTGCCCCTCATCCGGGAAGAGCAGCAGCTTCGACGGCACCTTCTTCATCTGCAGCGCCGTGAATAACTGCAAACCCTGCCCCAACGGCACCCGGTAGTCCTGCTCGCCATGAATCACCAGCGTCGGCGTCTGAAACTCGCTCACATGGTGGCTCGGCGACCACCGTGCATACGACTCCGGATTGTCCCAAGGCATCCCGCGGAACTCCCACATCGGGAACCACAACTCTTCGGTTTCCCCCGCCATACTCCGCAAATCGTAAACCCCCGCATGGCTCACCAGCGCCTTGAACCGGTTCGAATGTCCCAGAATCCAATTCACCATGTACCCGCCGTAGCTGCCTCCCGCCGCCGCAAACCGCTCGGAATCCGCCCACGGCTGCGCCGCCACGCCGTCCACCGTCGCCATTAGATCCTCGTACACTTTCCCGCCCCAATCGTTGTTGATCTCATCGGTGAACTTCTGTCCATAACCTGTTGATCCACGCGGGTTTGGCATCACGACAACGAACCCGGCTGCGGCAAAAATCTGCGGATTCCACCGGTAGCTCCACGATTCATGCCATGCCCCCTGCGGACCCCCATGAATCAAAAATAGAACCGGGTACTTCTCCTTGGCATCAAACCCCGCCGGCTTCAACACAAAGCTATGAACCTTCGCCCCCTCCGCCCCGGTCGCGTTGAAATCCTCAAACGCCGGCAGCGTCAAGCCCGCCAGCAACTCATCGTTCATCCGCGTCAACGGCTCCGGCTTGCTCGTCGACGAGTTCACCCGGTAGATCTCCACCGGCGACGCTCCCGTCTGCATCGTGTAGATCATCGTCTTGCCGTCCGGCGTCAACTGGACGTCGTCGTACGTCGCGCTCCCCGAAACAATCGACCGCGCCCCGCCCGTCCCGTTCAGCGCGAACATCTGAATCCCCTGCCGCCCGCGATCCTCCACCGTAAAGAAAATCCGTGTCGAATCCGGCGACCAGTTGATGCTCTGAATGCTCCGGTCCAACGTCTCGGTCAGGTCCCTGACGCGCCCCTCGTTCCGCTTGATCGTATACAGCCGCCAACGGTCGCTCTCGTACCCGGCCGTCTTCTGCCCGCGCCAGGCGATCCACTGCCCATCCGGCGAATAGACCGGACCCACATCCGCCCCCGCCGTCACCGTAATCTTTGTCGTCTCGCCACCGTCCGGAGAAACCGTAAACAGGTCGCTGTTCGTCGACAGCGCCTGATCGTTCTCCCCATTCATCACGTAGCAGACTTCCTTCCCATCGGGTGAAATCGCGTACCCGTCCTGCCCGCCGAGCGAAAACGTCGGAACGTCCAGCTTGCCCGGTGTCAAATCCTTCACTTCGCCGCCGTCCACCGAAGTCACCAATAGGTGGCTCTTCCGCTTCGAACCCCACTGATTCCAATGCCGGTAGAGCAGGGAAGTGTATGTCCGGGCTTTGGACTTGTTCTCCTGTTCTTCCTTCAAAGTACGGGCATTGCAGGCTTCATCCGTGCAGTCCGGATAAACTTCGCTCAAGAACAACAGCCGCTTCCCATCCGGGAAAAACGTAACCCCGGAAGCCTCGGTCGCCAACTTCGTCACCTGTTTCTGACCCGTCCCATCGGCCTTCATCAGCCAGATCTGCGAACCGCCGCTCCGCGTCGAAACAAACGCAATCTGCTGCGAATCGGGCGACCACCGGGGCCGCTCATTCGATCCCTCCGTCGTCAACTCCCGCGGCATCCCGCCCATCAGCGGAACGGTATATATTTGCGTAGTTTTCTTATTGGCCGCTAAATCGACACTCTGCACCGAAAAGGCCACCATCTTCCCATCCGGCGACAACTGCGGATCCGACACGCGCTTCACGCGCATCATCGTCTCGATATCGATCCCAGGCGCGGCGCACAACGGCACCGCTAGTGTGAGGCAAATCAGCCAATACCGCCGCATACTCCAATTGTAGATGCCCCTGCCGGCGCGTGCGACTCGAAAACAAGGCGATAATAGGAGGTTTCGCATTATGATCCGCTCATTCCAAGGCATCCTGCCCACCATCGCTCCCACCGCCTGGGTCGACCCCGCCGCCGTCGTCATCGGCGACGTCACCATCGGCGAGCGCTCCAGCGTCTGGCCCAACGCCGTTCTCCGCGGCGACGTCAACAAGATCACCATCGGCGAAGAATCCAACGTCCAGGACGGCTCCGTCCTCCACGTCGAACACGCCCTCTACGAACTCACCATCGGCAACCGCGTCACCGTCGGCCACTCCGTCGTCCTCCACGGCTGCACCGTCGAAGACGATTCGCTAATCGGCATCGGCGCCATCGTCCTCAACGGCGCCCGCATCGGCAAAGGCTCGGTAATAGCGGCCGGCGCCCTCGTCCCCGAAGGCATGCAGATTCCCCCGGGCTCCATGGCCATGGGTGTCCCCGCCAAAATCCGCCGTGAAGTCACGCCCGAAGAGCAGGAGCGCTTCCGCCTCAACGCCCAACACTATGTCGAACTCCGCGAAAAACACCGGAGCCAGTCATGAGCATCCGCGCCATCAAGGGTACGCGCGATATCCTTCCCCCGGCCTCCGCTGTCTGGAACGAAATTGAGGACACCGCCCGCCGCGTCTTTCGCACCTTCAACGTGCAGGAGATCCGCACCCCCATCTTCGAGGAAACCGCCCTCTTCTCCCGCGGCGTCGGCGAAGAAACCGACATCGTCTCCAAGGAAATGTACACCTTCGACGATCACGGCGACTCCCTCACCCTTCGCCCCGAAAACACCGCCTCCGTCATCCGCGCCTACATCGAACACCGCATGGACCAGATCCCCGGTGTAAAGAAGCTCTACTACATCGGCCCCATGTTCCGCCGCGAACGCCCCCAAAAAGGCCGCTACCGCCAGTTCGCTCAAATCGGCGCCGAAATCATCGGTTCGGACTCCCCCACCGTCGACGCCGAAGTCATCGAACTCGTCGACACCCTTCTCACCGCCAACGGCGTGAAAGGCGCCCGTCTCCTCATTAACTCCGTCGGCGACCCCGAATCCCGCGCCCGCTACATCGCCCGCCTCAAGGCCGACCTCGAGGAGCACCTGCCCGCGCTCTCCGCGGACTCCCAGCGCCGCGCCGTCACCAACCCCCTCCGCGTGCTCGATTCAAAAGACCCGCAAGACCAGGCCATCGTCGAAAAGCTCCCCAGCATCCACGACTATCTCAACGATGCCTGCCGCGAACACTTCGCCGCCGTCTGCCGCTATCTCGACGACCGCGGCATCGCCTACGAAGTTACTCCCCGACTGGTCCGCGGTCTCGACTACTACACCCACACGACCTTCGAATTCCTCCACGGAGCATTAGGCGCGCAAAACGCCATCTGCGGCGGCGGCCGCTACAACGGCCTCGCCGAATCGCTGGGCTCCAAAGTCCCCGCGCCAGGCATCGGCTTCTCCGTCGGCGAAGACCGCCTCGTGATGGCCGTCGAAGAAGCGAGAGGCGGCCTGAAAACGCCGGCATTAACGCTCTTCATCGCCCCGATGACCGAGCCCGCCTTTCGCAAGGGAGCGTTAATCGCGAGAAGCCTCCGCGCCCAAAACGTAGCCGTAGAATGTGCCGCCCCGGCGAAACTCAAACGCCTGATGGAACTGGCCAACAAAGCCAACGCCCGCCACACGCTCCTAATCGGCGAAGACGAACTCGCGCAAGGCCGATACGCCCTGAAAAACATGGAGACCGGCTCCCAGCAAATGGTCGATGAAGCCGAATTGCCCGCGTCACTAACAGAATAGGCTTCATCCGGCCGATGGCCCACTCTTTCGAATCGTAACGCCGGTCACTCCGGTGTCGATGTCGTTCGCATCGCCGGACATGGTGTACACTCGTACACAGTGATCGCATTTGAATGGGATCCACGGAAAGCGGCGGCCAACGCTCGCAAACACGCAATCCAATTCGCCGATGCCATTCCGGTGTTGGAGGACGAACGCGCCATCACCGTGCGGGATGATGCCCACGGAGAAGAACGGTGGGTCACAATTGGGATGGACGGGTTCGCACGGATTCTTACCGTCGTGTACACATGGCGCGGCAACACCGTCCGGCTCATCTCCTCGCGTCCTTCCACTCCAAACGAACGTAGACAGTATCTGGAGAATTCATGAAGCAGGAATATGATTTCAGCAAGGGCAAACGCGGAGCCGTTGTGCCCGTTCCGCCAGGCAAGACCCGAGTGACGATTCGGTTGGATGACGACCTTCTGAACTGGTTCCGAAACGAAGTAGACAAGGCAGGTGGAGGCAACTATCAAACGCTGATCAACTTGGCTCTACGAGATTTCGTCAGCCGAAGCCGGGAGCCGCTGGAGAGCACGTTAAGGCGCGTCTTACGAGAAGAACTAAAGCGGGCGGGGTAGCCGAGGTGCGATAGATCCACCCTGACGGCGTATCTATCTATCCGTAAACTGGAGAGCGGACGTTCCCCGCTACCGAGACTAACGCCATTTTCGGCGAGGCAGTTTGGGATGACAATTCCCGAACGCTCACGATCCCCACCAACGAGTAAAAGCCGGTTTTCGCCGGGTCAGCAGGTGCACTTCCTCTCTGGCGTGCCAACAATCAGCCTCAATGCCTCGATGAGGCTTTGAGCCTCGATTGGAGCATCCGCCTTCCAGTCTTGTCGCCCGCGTGGCGCAACACCTCGGCGTACCGCTCAAATGCGCTCTGAACCTGTGGTGCTCCCGCCCCGTAGCGATCATTGAGGATAGCGATCGATCGATCGAACATCTGTCTGCCGGACTCGTATTCCCTTAGAAGGAGTCGAGCCGTTGCAACTCGCTCGAGAATCAAAGGCCAGGTGACACTCTCCGGGCTAGGTTCACGCTCACCCTGCCCCAGCACGCGTGCCACCCACATCCGCGCCTCTCCATGCCGTCCTCCGGCCGCGCAGGACGCGGCGAGGCTGGCCTGAGCGAGTAAGATTTCGTCTTTCGATCGGATCGGATTCTTTTCAAGTCCTGCCAGCGATTTCTCGTACAGCCCCCGTGCGAGAGAGTGCCTGCCCTGCGCAAAGTAAACGTACGCGAGGTTACCGGCCGCCAGGGCGACCTCATAGGACGAAGGAGACCACGTCCGTTCCGCAACATACAGAACACGGCGCAGAACGGGCTCAGCTCTCGCGTAGTCTCCGCGAGCGAAATGGACGAGCGCCAGGGTTGATTGAGTAAACGTTGTTTCCGGATGATCCGGACCGAGCGCTCGCTCGGACAGCTTTATCGCGCGACGCGTAAGCTCCTCCGCTCGGTCCAGTTGGTGAACATCGCTTTCAAGAGTGGCACCAGCAAGGTTGCCGGTCAATTGAGCGACAACTACATCCGGCAGCGGCTTCAACTCAAGTGCTCGCTGAAACCATTCGATCGCGAGGTCGGCGCGCCGTAGTTGGAACTCCAGAAATCCGAGCGCATTCATCAGGCATGCTGTCCTGACCGGAGCGAGCGCTCCCCCGCGCTCCAGCTCTGAGAGAGCGGATTGCAGTTTTGCTCGACCCTCGACGAACCGCCCGGCCCGCACCAGATCGTTGCCCTCGGCGACTTCCGGGGCATCTGAGGAACAGATGCGAGTTGTGGGCGTGTCACGAGTCTGGGCTGCGGCACAGAAAGGGGCAGTTAGGACCAGTAGTTCAATCGCAACTGCGAGCACAACCGGAATTCTCATCGGAGTCTCCCTGACCCGGCCAATATAGGCACTGGCAGCACGTTCCCCGATGGTCCACATAAGACTGCTTGGCGAAATTCGTGATACGGCCTAAAACCCTGATTCTCGGAGGGAACGTGCCTTACATGACGAGGCGGTCGGTAGCTAAAGGAACGGCACGCGCACCTCCGGAGCCGGAACAGGTGCTACACTCCCAGCGAAGTGCCTGAGGTTCCGCGGAATGCCGTCTCAACCATCGCCCACAATCATCCGTTTCGGCAGCTTCGAACTGGATCTTGGCAGTTCGGAACTGCGGAAAAAAGGCTTGCGCTTGCGTATTCAGGAACAACCCTTCCAGGTTTTGGCGATTCTCGTATCAAGGCCTAACGATGTTGTTTCGAGGGAGGAATTGCGGGCGCGTCTGTGGCCTGACGGAACCTTCGTCGATTATGAGCGCGGCCTGAACGCAGCCGTGGCGAGACTGCGGCAAGTGCTGCAGGATTCCGCCGAAACCCCGAGATTCATCGAAACAGTCGCGCGGCGCGGTTATAGGTTTGTGGCGCCCGTAAATGCCATTGCTCGTCCGCAAGAGACTTCGCCGGAAACAAACGGCAATCACCTGATGCCGGCAGCGAGCGATTCGGCAGGTACGGCGGAGGCCGGTAGAGAGACTAACGCAACCCCGGAGAAGCGGCGCAGCGGGCATGCCATTACACTTCGCCGGGTTCTCTTCACCCTCATCATCTTGGTACTCGTTGCCGCGGCATATCGACTAACGGGTTCGGATGGAACTCCTCGCATCACCGGATATGTGCAACTCACCAGTGACACCCGCGGCAAGGCTTTTCTTGACAATGCACTGCCGGTCATCGTGACCGACGGCGCGCGCGTTTACTTTACGGAAAACGGCGACGAATCCGCCAGGTCGGCACTTTATCAGGTATCGCAGGCCGGCGGGGAAACGAGTGCCATTCCTGTCACGCTAAGCAGCAATCTCGAAATCGGCGATATCTCGTCGGACCGCTCGCGCCTTTCCCTTCAGGCTTTCGACTCTCCGGACACGGAGATGCCGTTGTGGACCGTACCAATTACCGGTGGAGCACCGAGTCGGCTACACGATCTGCGTGGGCGGGATGCAACGTGGAGTCGCGATGGACGAATGATCGCGTTTGCAAAGGGTAATGACCTCTATGTCAGCGACGCGAACGGCCGTAACAGCCGCCGTCTGCTATCCGCCGACGGACCTGTCAGGTGGCCCCGGTGGGCGCCGGATGGCAAGACGTTACGCTACACTGTTGGTTCTCCAAACAGCCCGATGAGGATCGAGACCGTCTCGGCGGACGGTAGCAACCGACACCAGTTTTTGCCGGATTCAAAACGCTGGTTCTGTTGCGGCAGTTGGACGGCCGACGGGAAATATTACGTTTTCGAGCGCCACGGAGCGGAGTTGTGGGCGATCCGCAACTCGCGGTCAATCATTGGCCAGCCGCCGCAGCCCGTGCGGTTGACGACCGGGCCTATCAGTTTCAGATCGGTGACGCCAAGTCCCGACGGCAAGCGGTTGTATGCGCTCGGAGTCCAAAAGCGCGGCCAGTTGTTACGCTTCGATGCGGGTACCGGACAATTTGTTCCGTTTCTCGGAGGGATCTCCGCGTACGGCGTTGCCGCATCCCGGGACGGGGAGTGGTACGCATGGGTTGGCTATCCTGACGGCCTGTTGTGGCGAAGCCGGAAGGATGGCAGCGACCGGCTGCAGCTCACCTCATCTCCCATGCGCGCCGACTTGCCGCAATGGTCACCGGATGGAACGAGAATCGCATTTGTAGCGAACACTGAGGATCAACCATCCGCTGTCTATGTGGTACCAGCGAATGGGGGTCTGCCAGCGAGGTTGCTCCGAGAGGAGCGCCCCCAAGGTTCCCCGTCCTGGTCGCCTGACGGTAACTCCCTCGCCTTTGGGCGTCTGCCATGGCGCGAGGACACGAACGCTATAGCGGCCATAGCCGTCGTGAATCTTAAGACCAGGCAGTCCTCGATTCTGCCTGGTTCAGAGGGCTTTTACTCGCCTCAGTGGTCCCCGGATGGCCGTTACATGCAGGCGCTAACGGCTGTTCATCCAAGGAGCAGGGTCGCACTGTTCGACTTCGCAACCCAGCGCTGGCGGGTAGTCAGTGAAACTCCGGCTGCAGGGCCAAATTGGTCTCGAGACGGGAAGAATCTGTACTTCATAAACCCGTACGTCGGCCGTCCCCAGTTGTGCCGGCTGCGAATTTCGGACACATCCATTGAGAAGCTCACAGAGCTCGACGAGCAAAAGCTCGGTTGGACCATCGTGGGTAAATGGTCCGGACTGGCTGGCGATGATTCCCCTCTGGTATTGCGAGACACAGGTATCCAGGAGATTTACGCTCTGGACTGGCATGCCCCGTAGAACCGTGAAAAAAATGGAAAACGCCGCCCGGCATAAAGTCCATGACGAATGGTCGCCGGAGCCCTACGCTTTACCGGTCTTTCTTCACAGTTTTTCGCGGCTTCGAAGCCTTGCCAGGTAGCTCTCGCGCGATCTGCTCGGCGTATCTCACCCACTTTTCCAGCGAAGAATCCGAATCAATTCCGGCGGCTTCGACGTAGATCATGGACTTTATCGGTTTCCCGGTGAAGTCCATCGGTCTCGTGTGCGGTTCAAGAAGCGAGACCGCCGCGGTCTCCGGTGTAAGCCGCAGCATCAAATCGCTCTTCACAATGCCGCAGCACATGTGCCCGTTCACCATGAAACACAGGCCGCCGAACATCTTCCGCTCGGAAAAGGTGCCAGCTCGTCCCAGCACCATCCGAATCCGATCCGCCAATCCCAAATCGTAGGCCATATCGCTTCAGCATACCCGTTGCATGAAGTACACCACTTCCTTGGTCCACGTGCGGCCGGCGAGGTTCACTCATTCTTCGACCCGCGGATCAAAGGCAGGGACAGATCCATGGCAATGCCACGGCTCAGTTCGAGAAATGAGAATACATTTTGCCTGGGAATGCTGGGTTAGACGGCGAGGAAACCGTCGATGGTCTCGCCCGTCTCTAGAGAGTCGATGAGTGTTTGCGACAAGTCCCCGCAACACGCTCGATTGGCGAATACGAACCCGCCCAGGCCCCTTTTGCCCCGAAAAACATCGAATCCGCTACCCGCCAATCCGTCGAACAGCCCGAACGGGCCGCTATAATAGCAAGATAGGCTCAGGGCCTCTCAAAACAACAAGTCATGCCAGAACAAGTTCCTCTGGATTTCCTCGGAGATCTACGCCGCACCCATACTTGCGGCCAATTGCGCGCCGCCGACACCGGCCAGCGCGTCCTACTCATGGGTTGGGTCCATCGCCGCCGCGATCTCGGTGGCGTCATTTTCATCCACCTCCGCGACCGCGACGGCGTCAGCCAACTCGTCTTTCATGAAGACGAAAAGTTCGCCGCCGCCCACGAAAAAGCTGAACTCCTCCGGTCGGAATACGTCATCGCCGCCGAAGGCATCGTCAAGGGCCGCACGCCGGAAACCATCAATCCCGCGATACCAACCGGCGAAGTGGAAGTGGTTGTCGAGAACATCTGGATTCTCAACGAAAGCCGCACGCCGCCCTTCCCCATGGAAGACAACGTGGACGTCAACGAAGACGCGCGCCTCAAGTACCGCTACGTCGACCTGCGCCGTCCCCGCATGCAGAAGAACATCATTCTGCGCTCGAAGATGAGCCTCGCCATCCGCCAGGTCCTCGACGCGCAGGGCTTCCTCGAAATCGAAACGCCCTTCCTCACCAAATCCACTCCCGAAGGCGCCCGCGACTTCCTCGTCCCCAGCCGCATGTACGCGGGCGAATTCTACGCCCTCCCCCAGTCTCCGCAGATCTTCAAACAGCTCCTCATGGTCAGCGGCTTCGACAAGTACTTCCAAATCGTCCGTTGCTTCCGCGACGAAGACCTCCGCGCCGACCGCCAGTACGAATTCACTCAAATCGACCTGGAAATGAGCTTCCCCCAACAGGAAACCATCTTCTCGGTCATCGAACCGCTCGTCGAAGCCGTCTGCCAAACCGCCGGCTTCACCGTCAAGGGGCCCTTCCCCCGCATGACCTATGCCGAAGCCATGCGCAACTACGGCATCGACAAGCCGGACCTCCGCCTCCCGCCCTTCTACTGCGTCGAAGACCTCTTCCCTGAGGACCCCAACTTCGCCACCCCCGGCCTTCCGCTCGTCGCCATCATCATCCCCAACACCGGCGGCCTTTCCCGCAAGGAGCGCGACGACCTCAAAGCCTTCGGCCAAGAACGCGGCCTCCGCGTCTTCGATGACGCCAAGCGCCTCGAACGCGACGCCCCCGAATCCATGGCCAAGGTGCGCGCCCGCACTGGCGCTGGCGAAAACGACCTCCTCTTCCTCTGCGGCTGGCTCGGCGAACCCAAAGGCCACCGCCCCGAAGAGACCGTCCTCCAAGCCGCCGGCCAGCTCCGCCTCTTCGCCGCCCAGAAGTTCAACGACCGCCACAAGCTCCTCGACCCCACCGACTTCCGCTTCTGCTGGGTCGTCGACTTCCCCATGTTCGAATGGAACGACGAAGCCGAACGCTGGGTCGCTGCCCACCATCCCTTCACCTCGGTCCACGACGAGGACATCGACAAACTCACCGCCGATCCAGCCCGCTGCCGCGCCAAAAGCTACGACATCGTCCTCAACGGCACCGAACTCGGTTCAGGCTCCATCCGTATTCACCGCCGTGACATCCAGTCCGCCGTCTTCACCTCCCTCGGTCTCTCCATGGAAGAAGTCCAGGAAAAGTTCGGCTTCTTATTGGAAGCCCTCGAATACGGCGCTCCGCCGCACGGCGGCATTGCGCTAGGCTTGGATCGTCTCGTCATGATCCTCGCCGGCGAAAAGTCCCTCCGCGACGTCATCCCGTTCCCCAAGACCGCCAAAGGAACCGACCTCATGTGCGACGCTCCCAGCGCCGTGCCGGACAAAAACCTCCGCGAGCTCAATATCCAGGTTCGCGCCAAACGCACATAGCAACCGCCATGCGATACCTCTCCTTTTTCGTATCTCTCCCGCTCCTCTGCGCTCCGGTTCCCGTTCCGGGCACGGCCGTCGTTCTCGACCCGCCGCCCGGAATGGCGCCCGCCGCCCGATTCGCCGGTTTCGAAAGCAAGGCCGAACCGGCCTCGCTGATGGTCGTCGAACTCGCCCAGCCCGTGGCCAACATCACCGCGGGCTTCGCCGATCCCAAGCGCCTCGCCGCGCAGAAGATGACCCTGGATGCGACGGAAAAGGTGAAAATCGCTCCCGGCGATGCGCTCCTGTTCAACTTCACGCAGCAGGTCTCCAGCACCGAATACAAGAAACTCATCCTCGCGTTCGGCGACGACAAGAAGACTGTTCTCGTCACCGGTTCCTACGAACTCAAATCTGCCGCCAACTGGGACAAACCGCTCCGCGCTGCCCTCATGTCCGTGAACATCGCCGCGCAGCAGGCCTCTGCCGCCGGCTTCAAAGTGGTGCCCAAAGGTCCGTACAAAGTCGGCCGCGCCATGCCCGGATCTCTTGCTCTAACCCCCAACGGCGACTTCCCCCTCAAGGATCGGCGTGGCCCTGTATTCCTCGCCTCCCACTCCACCACGCCCGTTCCCATCGAAACTCCCCTCCCGGATTTCCTCCAGGAGAAAGCGCTGGCCCTCCCTGGCGTTCAGGAGCTCAAGACCATCGAATCCAAAGCCATTACTCTCGATGGCCTGGCTGGCCAGGAACTCATCGGCGTAGCCAATGAAGACAAGCCCGAATCCGCCGTCTTTATCCACGCCATCGTCCTCCGCGACGGCTCCACCGGCTACTACATGCTCATGGGCCTCGCCCCCAACGACGTCGCCGCCGCCAACAGCCCGCACTTCCGCGCCATGGCCGACAGCTTCAGCCGCAAGTGAGCACCCGCCAGACTATCGTCTCGCTCGATGTCCTTGACATCCGTTATCCCACCGTCCGCCTGGGAATGGCGGGTTCCGATCCTCGTCATTTAGCGCCCAACTATTCCTGCGCCGTCCCCATTCTTCGCACCGATGGCGGACTCGAAGGCCGCTCCCTTATCTTCACCGTCGGCGACGGAACCCAAATCCAAACCGCCGCCGTAGAAGCCCTCCGCCGTTTCGTCGTCGGCCGCAGGCTCGATGAGTTCATCGCCGAACCCGGCCTCTTCGCGCAAGCCCTCACCGAGCACCACCAACTCCGCTGGCTCGCTCTCGGCACGTACCGCATGGCCGTCGGAGGCGTCATCAACGCCCTCTGGGACCTCTGGGCCAAAAGCGAAGGCCTGCCTATGTGGCGGCTGCTCACGAAACTGACTCCCCGGCAAATCGTCGACTGCATCGACTTCCACCACCTTCGCGACGTTCTCACCGAGTCCGAGTTGCTCGCCATGTTAGAGGAACGCGCCCCCGGAAAAGCCGACAACATCGACAGCCTCCAACGCGAAGGCGTCCGTGTCTACAGCACGGCCGGCTGGTCGGGCCGCCCTCTTACCGAAGTCCGCGATCTCTGCGCCGGTCTCTATAAACAGGGTACTCGAGCCTTCAAAGCCAAAGTAGGCCGCGGCCAACAATATGATCGCGCCCGCGCCCTCGACGAAGACCGCCGCATGCTCGATTGCATACGGCAAGCCACCGGTCCCGACGCGCTGCTGCTAACCGATGCCAATCAAAACTTGGGCGACTGGCGCAACGCCGCCAGTTACATGACCGAGCTAGCCGAGTACAAACTCCTCTTCATCGAAGAAGCCATCGCCTACAACGATGTCATCGGCTACGCCAAACTCCGCGAAGCCCTCGCGCCCGTCGGCATCGGAGTCGCAGGCGGCGAACAGGCGCCAGACGCGGTCACCTTCAAACAACTCCTCGCCAACGGCGGCCTTACGCACTGCCAGATCGACGGCGCCCGTGTCGGAGGCGTCAACGAACTCTTCGCCATCGTCGCCATGGCCGCGAAGTTCAACGTCCCCGTCTGTCCCCATAGCGGCGGCATCGGCCTCGGCCAACTCGTCGGAGCCATGTCGATCTTCGATCAAGCCTGGTTCGGCAGCGACGGCCGCTGGCTCGAATACCTCGAGTTCCTCCAGGCCGGCGTCTTCAAGCACCCGCTCGTCGTGAAGGATGGCCACTGGATCCTCCCCCGAGCCCCCGGCTGGGGACTCGAAATGGAAGACGACTTCATCGCCCGCTACCGCTACCCGGAAGGCCCGGACACCGCCGACACCCTTGAGGCCGACCGCATCGCCGCCTCCCAGCCCGGCGCACCGCCCTACGTGCGCTTCTGGGCTCCCAAAGAGTAACTCTTTCCCGTTTCCCGCCGATCCTTCGTAAGAGTACAGGCACAACGAACCGGCCCCAACTCGTGGTCGGGGCCGGTTCGCACACGTTAACTTAGTTGCCCTGGCAGCTAATGTTACCGCTCGCGATCCACGCGCCGACAGGCTTCCCGGTTGCGTCGACATAAATCTTTACGTCGCCTTCCATTTTGAAGTTCGGCGCGCCGCCCTGCCCGATGAAGACAGAGCTGTAAGGAACCACGTACATTGTCGATTTCGCGTCGAAGTTCGCGTTCATCTGAAAGCTCGACTTATACTGGTTCGACGAGGAGTCCGTCCCTTCCATCTTGAAGCGGCCGTGGATCGAAACCATAGTGTTATTTGGCGATTCATTGGTCTGTACCTGTAGGTCGACGGGCCCGGACACTGAGACAGTCTTCTGGAGGCACGCGACATACCCGCCGACAGCGCCGTTGAATTCTGCTTTCTTTACTTCCGCCTGGGCGCTCATAGCGCAGAGTGCGGCAACCATTCCGATAAATTTGAGTTTCATTTGAATTTCCTTTTTTCTGTTTTTACTCGATGTTATCGAGCTCACTTGGACTAGCGCAGGCACAGTTCGAAAGTAATCATGACGAAGAAAAACTATTAAACCGGAAACGCAACGGAAGGTGGGGATCGATCGCCGCACTTAGTGAAGCCGACCACCGCGCGGCCGCCCACAACGGCCCCGTGCTAAAACTCTGCTAGACTCTTCGGCATCCTATGCCGCGTCTCTGGCTCCTTCTAGCCGCCTTCGCCTCCGCGCACGCACAATTTCCCACCAGGTTCTCGCCAGCCCTAGCCGAACGGCCCGACGTCAAACGGGCCCTCGCCTTCATCGACACCCACTTCGAAGCACAAGTCACCGAATGGATCAAAATAACCGAAATCCCCGCGCCATCCACGCAGGAAAGCGTTCGCGCCGCCTACGTCAAAGCCGAATTCGAAAAAGCGGGCTTAACGCCTTCCATCGACTTCGACGGCAACATCACCGCGCGCCGCAAAGGCGCCGGCGGCGGCCCGACTGTCGTCTTCGCCGCCCACGTGGACACCGTCTTCCCCGCCGGAACCAACGTAAAAGTAACCCGCAAGCCCGACGGCACCCTCCACGCCCCTGGAGTCGGCGACAACAGCGCCTCGGTATCAAATCTCCTCCAGGCCATCCGCGCCATTCGCGATGCTAACCTCCAAACGAAGGGCGACATCATCTTCCTCGCCACCGTCCAGGAAGAGATCGGACTCAAAGGAATGTACGCCTGGCTCGAACGTAACAAAGGAGTAGCGAACCTTCTCGTCGGCCTCGACGGATCCCTCGGCCCCGTCAACTACGGAGCGCTCGGCATCTACTGGTCGCGAATGATGTTCAAGGGCCCCGGAGCCCACACGAACCGCTCCCGAGGCGTCCCAAACCCGGTACTCGCCGCCGCCCGCTGCATCACCGACATCTACACCGTCCCGCTCCCCGACCGCGCCGCCGAAGTATCGGCCGTCTACAACGTGGGAGGCATGATGACCGCCGGCAACATTGTCAACGCCGTGCCCGAAGAGGTGACCTTCACCGTCGATCTCCGCACCGTCGACAAGCAACTGCTCTCGTCGCTCGACGACGCCATCGTCTCCAAATGTGACGCCGCCGCCCGAGCGCAAAAAGTCGAATTCAAGCGCGAATGGATCCAGAAATCCGAAGCCGGAGGGCGCCCGGAACAGTTAGAAGCGCAGCGCCGCCATCCCATCGTCCAGACGGCTATCGACACCCAGCGTTACCTGGGAGTCAAACTAATCGCCGGAAGCGAAGCCATCGCCTCCGGCTCCACTGACGCGAACGTCGGCGTCGTGAACGGCATCCCATCGGTCTCCGTGGGCCGAGCCTACGGCGGAGCCAACCACACCCTAAGCGAATGGGCTAACATCGACTCCGCCAGGATCGGAACCAAGCAAATCATCCTATTGGCAGCCGCGCTAACAGAACCCTGATGAAGTACTGATAGCGCCGTTGCTGTTCCAGGCCAGGCGTGTCCAAATTAGCGATTGACGAAAAGTAGGCAAGGTCCTGATAGGTTAGGAGGCGTTCCGCCAAGAACAGAATCCCTTCCGACGAGGACCAAGCCTTGACACGAGTATCGAGCATTTTCA